>Ga0302288_1000029_pt1 | contig 140626 bp, 106 predicted proteins | sample III_Fen_N1_1_FD_194549 | JGI IMG/M metagenome (GOLD analysis project Ga0302288, IMG submission 194549) | Peat permafrost microbial communities from Stordalen Mire near Abisko, Sweden - III_Fen_N1_1 | ecosystem: Environmental > Terrestrial > Soil > Wetlands > Permafrost | place: Sweden: Abisko... | reverse complement strand
ACCCTGAGGTCTCGCTGTAAGAATAATATTTGGCGCCATAAGAATTACCATTGCCAGCCCATTGAAGAACCTTTGCCGTACGTTTGCCATCTGGGTATTTTGTTTCAACAAGTTGGCCTTGACTGTTATAGGTATATTCGGTTTTGCCTAATCGATTGGTTTCACTCTTAAGAAGAGTGGTTACAGAATCCCATTGATAAGATGTTGTTTGGCCTAGCACATCTATTTTACTGGAAATAAAGCGACCGGAAGCGTATACGACGCTTGATGTCCTTGAATTACCATTGGCGGTCTTCTTAATATTACAGGGATTGCCATATAAATCAAATGTCAGGTATTCAGTCGTCAATTGATTGACATCATTTACATCGGATATGTTTTTTGTTAAGTTCCCTTTGTTGTCGTAGTCGAATGATGCATACTTGGTCAAAAGCGCACTGCCTATTTGTGAGGTTGATGAAGCCGTTACTATCTTATTTGGACACCATGATCCAAAAGTACCGTAAGTTGTATTATTGTCAACAATCAATTTGTCAGCATCATCCCCCGTGGTAGAACGAACATGAGTCGGATTTTCCCATGTATCGTATGTTAGATAATCTGTGGTTTTTGATGAGTTAGTAAGATAATTGTTTTCTTTTGTTTGAGTTGGTTGTGAATTGAATACACCATTACTCTTGCTGTTTGTAATTGTTGTTTCGCTTTTTGAGATCTTGAAATTCTGACTAATGGAATAATTTTCATTCGTTTGTTTGGAGGGTAAATATAAGATTGGATCAAACTCCGTGCTTGCTACTGTTTTAACATCATTGAGCGTATTGGAAGTTGTGATTGAAGAAAACCCAAGTAGCCCTTTATAAAGATGTGCTTTTAGGCCTGTATATGAATATTCTGTTGTTGAATTACCACCTAAGCCATTTGGTGTGATTATACGATTTACACAGGGAATGGGTACTTGTATATCAGCTATTGGATATGAGGAGCCAATTCCAATTGTATAAAAGTTCCTATTACTAAGATGATCCATTGTATACGTAAGGAACTGATAATCGATTTGTGTCGAATTGTTTAGTCCATCAGTAATACTAATTATCTTTTTTGCATTATGATTCGTATTGTAATAGTATATTCGACCAGCGTCCGTTGCATCCGAACCAGAATTCAGGTTTGAATCAAAGGTGAATAGTTCTGCATTTCCATCCGCATTAAAATCACCTACCGCATAATTATTTATTTTAAAATAATTCTCATCATTAACCGAATATGAATTGACTAAAGTAAATCCAGTTCCTGTTGACAAATACCATTTAACATCAGTATGTTGATAGACCCCCCACTCTCCAGTAATGTCATGATGTCTATCATAAACAGCATCTACAAGTACGACATCGGATTTCCCGTCATGATTAAGGTCAACGATAATACATTCATCCTTGTCATCATTTTTTTCTGTAAACGATTCCTCTATTGCCGTCATGTTGCTAACAACTGAACTCGAAAAATAACCACCCCTATTAAGTAATAATTTCCAGACCGAATTGCAATGTTCATTCACCAAAAAGTCCATCAATCCATCACCATTAAAATCTCCAGAACGTATTGCTCTATGGTCGGATTTAAAATCAGTGGTAGAAGAGAGCTGTTCAAACGAGACATGTAACATCCCATCTGAACTTTTTATGCCACCTTTATTTTTGTAAATTGTTGCGTTATTGTCTGACACTAATAAAAAATCAAGTAGACCATCATTGTTGTAGTCAGAAGCGAATACATCGCTTATATTTACAGAGGAACTAATTTTTATGGTATCGTTAAAGACATTGTATTGTGGGACTCCGTTATTATATCCTGTAAGCTTTATATAATGAAGTCTTCCGTTCAGATAACCACCAGAACATTTTTTTTCGAAAACCATTATATCATCGATACCATCATTATTGAAATCTCCCAAACAGTAGGCAGGCATTTCTGTGGCACCTGGTAAGATTCCTCCAAAAAGTGTCCCATTTTGGACATCTTGAAAACCATAATTATTATTGTCTTTAACAAAATACGGGACCAGTACTGTTTTGGATTGTTTACCTTCAAGATTGGCCATCAAAATTCCTCCATTACATGAATAATTATTCTTATCTATGTATATATCTGGACATGGTAACTTTTTGTCAAATAACTCATCGCTTCCAACCCCATTAGCTCCAGTTCTATTTGCTTTTACCCAGCTTTGCCTGACTCTTTGATTGTTTGACAAGATATCTTTATTGTATATCTGGATTATGTCGTCAAAACCATCACCATCCACATCTCCAGATGCAAAGCGTTTAGAAAGAAGAATATTAAAATAGTTTTCAGTGACTGCTATCACATTACAAGTTTGGATAGTCGTGTCAATAGGGTCTGTCCCCCATGAAAATCGTGTTGGGTTTTTCTTATTTCCAAGCTTATCAGATTCAGTAATGCTATTCAAATAATATTTTTCATTCGTATAAGAATAGGATAACGCGTATTGATTATTTATTGTGAATATTTGAGCATTTGGGCTGTAGGCAACTTTGATAGAGTTCAGAAATAAGGCATCATCAACTTGCAAACCTGCAATATAGTGAACATTATTTTTTGTCTTTGTTCCATAGTCAAACTGGATCGTTTCGAATGGTAGTGCTCCACTTGTATTCCCAGTATATTGTATGGTTCTAATTACAGCCTGTTTATTGCCATATGTAGCATAACTAAATGTGATATAGTTTCCGTTAGTATCTGTAATTTTTGATATCAACCATTGATATGGTGCAGTCGTTGTTGATGTTCCTGCTCGTACTAAATACCTATACTCGATAATATTGCCATCTTTTGTTGTTACTATAAAGTATTCTGGTCCAACTCTAGTGGTTCCATTATACAATGAGCCGTAGGAAGATATTTGAGTTTGAGATTGGTTCTCAGTAAAGTAGTTTGCTCCTTCTCCTCCATAAACAGTTGAAGTACTGAACAAATTATTTCCATCTAACGAATATTGGGTTGCGCATTTTGATAAATCAATTGCATTAATCTCATTATTGCTGTAAAGTGTCTTTGCTGTACAACTAATGGCAGACAATCCGTTTATTGCCCAACCAATGCCCAAAGAACCATCACCACCTTGGCTATTGTAAACTAGTGATATGTTTGGTTGCATTCCTTTAATTCCCTGTGGACATTCAATAGGAAACGAGTATGTCGCTCCACCTGAAGCACTTACACCGAATTCTCCTGGTAAACTGCCGACCACTCCACCTTGTGCCGGATCTTGAGTTATTATACCGTCTGCAGTTGCATACGTTTTGTCCGATGGTGGAAAAATCAGTGTAGGGTCAATTTTAGCTTTAAAAATATTATTACCGTTTGAGGCATTAAATTGAAATCCAGGTTGCATGATAATCTGATCTCGGGCTACGTATGTTTTTGATGAGCCTGATTCATTGGCACTTAGGTTATATGCCTTTTGTTGTGAATACAAAGCGATAGTATTTACAAGGCAAAATATGCCCGGCAAAAAGTATTTAAAATTAATCCTCATGGCGGAAAGTATTTTTATTTATGGTCTTTCAGTGAGTTTTCCAATTGTTCGATGCGTCTTTGTTGTTCGCTGACAAGTTTCTGTTGATCAATAGCATACAGGGTTAACTCTTCTACTTTTTGTAAAAGTTTGACTTGTAAATCGGCCATGTTCATACCACTTTTTTCCACTTCCATTGCTGAGGGAATGTTTGGTAGATGACCCTTTGTTTGTATGTAATTATCTACATCCTGAAGTTTGAGTAATTTGTAATTCTTTTCAAATACAAAATCAGGGAATTCGGTTAGGTTGATGATTACCTCATTGGCATGAATGGTTCCTGATACGTCCAGTTTGTATTGGGGTTTGGAGCAACCTATACCGATGTTACCATTGGGCATGATACGCATTCGTTCTACCAAACTTGTTGCTCCTGAATAAAGTCCGCTGGGATTGGTATAGAAAGCTAACCCGGTTGTCTGAACCAATGCGTTGTTCGTTTGGCATATATTAAAACGAAGAGCTGCAATCCTAGCTCCAATTTGGTCAATAACGACATCCCTATAACCGGTAAAGTCCAAGTTGTAACTTGCGGCCACACTATCTAATGGAACTGTGAGCGTGCCTGCGTCACCAATCTTGCCGATACGAAGGCCGTTACCACTGGATGCAGCAACCTGTAACATGGAGGAGGGGGTAGTCGTTCCAATACCAACATTGCCTGCTGGAGTGATATTGAAAACTGGCGCGGTGAAACCTGCGTCGGAAGTCGTACCCTGACCTATTGCGAATGTACTTGTGTTATAGGCTGTTCCTAGTGACCAACATAAATAACCAGCTCTAACAAAGTTCAGGTATTGGCCACTCACTTGGGGTTTGGTAATAATGATATTTCCATTGTATGCATTGTCGGAGGTCGTTCCCGTGGGATTTACTGAAAGTTTTCCAACGACGTTTTGGTCGCCAATGGATTGAAATGCCTGAGCATTAACATAAAGTATTGAACTTACTAAGAGGATTGATAGTGCTATTTTTTTCATGGGTCTAAATTTTATGAGTGTAATGAATGGATTTTGGAAGCGTTTGAATTAATTAGTATTTATCGATTGTTGAATGGCATTCATTTTAGTTTGAAGTAATTATATTTGCTGGTTCTGATTGGTTATTTGGCTTTGTTGTTCTTTCAGCCTGTCAACCGAGAATGCGTTTATTAACAATGCCTAATGACAAAAATTTAGAGTTTTTCATAATTTGTTAAATTTATTGTTTGATGATTTTAAATTCAATATTCTTTTTATTTGCTATAACTTTTAGCAAGTAGACACCAGGAGTATAGCTAGCTAAGTTGATTGGAGTTCGGTCGCTTTCAGCATTTAAATGTTGAAGCATTTTTCCTTCACTAGTATATAGGATGTAAGAAATTGTTGAGGCAGGGGTGAAGGTTGATAACCCAGCAACGATAACTCCTTTCGTCGGGTTTGGATAAATAGTGACCTTTAAATCATTGAATTCCGCCTCGACATCGGTGGAATCTGTAGGCGCTGTTGCTGAACGCAAAGTGACTGAAAGGTATCTTCGGGCAATTCTGTTGCCTGCTGCATCGTAGTCGTATTTTATGAAGTAGGAAGGAGATTGTCCCAGAACGAACAAACAGCCAACTAGGACAAGGCAGATGGTTACATTTAGTTTTCTCATTTTGTGTTATATTTTGGTTGACTTATTTTTTTTGAACCTTTCCAGGTCAAAGCTTTGAGCCTTGATCCTGGAAAGGATTACTACCACTCCTGATTAGTAATTTTTTTTGTTTCAAAAACCTCATCTTTTTCTCATCTGTGATATGAGGTTTTTTAAAGTGAGGTCTAAACCCAGATGACGGTGGGTATCCCGTCGATGATAATTGTCATTTTTGTATGGCCTGCTCCACCTGAAATTTTTGACATTTCGTTCTTTGTAAGCTTTTCTAATTTCGCATTTCTGCCTTTTGCTTTCATGTTAATACGCAATAAGTGGTTGATAAACAGGGCGTAGTCTGCTTAAGGCTTTCATCCAAATTTGCGGTGTAACCGTTAATCGATTTGGAATGTGCTTTTCTAGCAGTGCTTTTGGCCCTTTATCTTGAAGTTCACTTATTCGTATTTTTTAGTATCTAATTAAAATCTCATATTATTCTCATGTATGTGTTAAATATTTTTTTGATTAAGTGCTATTATTTGTACTTTTGAGAATCGTAAAGTATTCACCATTGCTTATCTTAAAAATGAATCATAAAAGGCTGGCCCAGTGGTCAATAGGATTTGTAATCCTGATCTTTATATCTCAGGCTTACTTGATTGTTCGTTTGTTTCAGGTCAACTACACGTATTTGGGTAAAGAGGTGAACACCATTACTCAGGATGTTTATACCAAAGACATGAACTTGAGATTGGCTGAGCAAAGCGTGATGGGTCAGCCAAAAGTGGAGTTGTTGCAGAAAGGTGCCAAAGTTGATACTACCGGCTCATTCGAGGGTGGATTCAATGTGGACAAGATGAAAGGTGTGGATAAGAGTAGTAGAGTTTCGATTTTAAACATTTGCATCGAATTACTTTTGACAAAGACCAATCCGATGAAACTGAGGTCTATAGACAGTTTGGCGACTATTTTGTTTAAAAAGGATAATATCCATACACCTTTTTATACCCGAATTGTTGATTTGAAAAAGGACTCTATTCTGGAGTCTTCGAAACCTGGCATGCAGTTGAAATCGTCTCCATGGGTCTCCATTCAGTCTAAGAACATACCTTTGAATCTCACACAAGACAGGGTGCTGCAATTGGTGTTGCTGAATCCATTAAAGGCTGTTTTTACCCAAATGTCTGGGATGTTGATTCTCTCGTTGCTGCTTTCTCTTTTCAGTATCTATAGCGTATTCATACTGCAGCGGACCTTGGCTCGTCAAAAAAAGTTGGCCCAGTCCAAGAACGATTTTTTCAATCATGTTTCACACGAGTTGAAGGGGCCTGTGTCGGTGGTTTATAATGCCATCGATTCACTATTGAACACGAAGGCTATTGAGAGTGTCGAGCGTAGAACGCACTATATGGAAATATCCATGATGGAGCTTCAAAGGATGACGGCTAATATTGATATGATTCTGACATTATCCATGTTGGAAGAGGGTATGTTTCATCTGAACAGAACTGAATTCAGTCTGCCTGAGTTGATAGAGGAACTGAAAAATCGTTATTTTATAAGTGGAACCAAGTCCGTTGAATTTGTGGTTGAAAATGGAATGGTCAATTCAGTGGTTTATGCGGATAGAAATCATCTTTACCAATGTTTGTCGAACTTGACCGACAATGCCATCAAGTATTCAGGTGAAAGTGTACAAATTAGTTATAACCTTTTTGAATCGGAAGGGGTGTTTGGGATTTCTGTAATAGATAATGGGCAGGGTATTCATGATAAAGACCGGGAGCGAATTTTTGAAAAGTTCGAACGAGCGAATTCAGATACTAAATCAAAGGGCCATGGCATTGGTCTTAGTTATGTAAGGCAAATCGTCGAAATGCATGGAGGTACCATCAACGTTCAAAGTGAATGGGGGATAGGGAGTGAATTTTCAATTCGATTTCCAAGGACGAACTAATTGTTAGGGATTATGAAAAAACTGTTGTTCGTAGAAGATGATGTAAATCTTTCAAGTCTTGTAATTGAGAATATGGAGGATTTGGGTTTTGAAGTGAATCATGTTGTCTCAGGAGAAGATGCCTTAGCATTGCTCCAGAAACAAACGGTGGATTTGGTTTTGATGGATGTTGAACTACTTGGTAAACTCGATGGTTTTGAGACAGCCGAAAAGATACGGATAATATACGAAACGCTTCCCATCCTTTTTGTGACAGCTAGAAAAGAAGGTATTGATTTGAAACGTGGTTTGGGAATAAAATACTCTGATTATGTAAGAAAACCTTATACAAATAAGGAAATAGCTTTTCGAATTAAAAGTTTGATAGGGTTGGAGAATATAATGGATGCAAAGCTTTCAGTCGGAAAATTTTCGTTTGACCCAATGATTCGAAGACTTTGCATCAATAGCGTGGAATACAGGTTGACAAATCTGGAATCTTCACTTTTATCCCTGCTTATTGAAAACGAGCATAAAATTGTATGCAAAGATTTTCTGATCCATTCGCTTTGGAGTGATACCAGCGACCCGAAAAGCAAAGAGGGTTCACTTCAGAACTTGATTAGCAATTTAAGAAAGTATCTGAAAGAGGATCCTGCGTTGAGGTTGGAAGTTGTTTCAAAGAATGGTTATCGGATTACAACTTTTCCAATATGATTTTATAGGTCTCTTTATTGACGAAGGCCGGGTGTTTTCGGATGTTTTGTTATCTTTACAATTGATTGTGTGAACTAAAAAGAGAATTTTTTTTAATGAACATTTCAATGAAGGATCGGATTGAAAATAAAGGGATGGTTTCTCTCGAACGTTTACTGTTTAGACGTCAATTTTTGCTTGGGCCTACAATCTATACACCGAATCCGTATTGGTCTTGCATTCTGCTCCCTGGGGAACTCTATTTGTCTGTACACAACGACCTTCCGTTTGCTACGAGTGCTCAAGAGGGGGCTACTTTGACTTTGATAGGACATGCAATAGATCCATTTCATCCGTTGCATACAAATGAGGAAGTCCTTCATTCTTTGATTGAAAATGCACAAGATCTTCAAGCGTTGATCCTTGCCACAAAACCTCTTGTTGGTCGGTGGATTTTAATTTTTCAGAATCATCAGGGCACTTGTTTGTTTACAGATCCATGTGGTTTTCGCCAAGTGTTCTATCATTCTGATGGAAAGCAGGTTTGGTGTGCTTCTCAGCCCGAACTGATCCGGGCCAATAGTCCGTTGTCTTTGAATTCGGATGAGACAATGATGCGTTTCTTAACCGATCAAAGCCATGCCAGGGAAGAGTCGGCATGGGTAGGTTCCAGTACAATGTACTCGGATTGTTTTCATCTGATGCCAAACCATTATTTGAATTTGGAGTGCATGGAGCAAACACGCTTTTACCCTTCCAATTCCATTCAGGTTGAGGATTTTCAAAAGATCGTTGAATTATCGTGTGCAATTCTTCAGGGCACCATGACGGCATTGACTGCTCGAAGCGATGTTTCGATGGCACTGACTGCGGGTTGGGATAGTCGAGTTTTGCTTGCTGCTTCCAAGCATGTTTGCGAGCGTATAGAATACTTTGTATATCACAACGGCGATATGGCAGAGAATCATCCGGATATTCTGGTGCCTGGCTTAATTGCAAAGAAATTGGGTATCGAATTTGTCGTCAAAAAACCGGCCGTTGAATTACCAGGATGGTTCGTTTCAATGCTTTCACATAATGTTTCTTGTGCCCGAATTTTACCGAAGACTCACATTATCTACCAAAAACTGATTTCAGGTGAAAATCGGATCAATATTAATGGCAATGGAAGCGAGATATGCCGCAATTACTTTGATAAATATGCCAAGAACGATTTTTCAGATGTTTCCTCGATAGAACTTGCTTCCAAGCTCTTAGGAAAAAATTCGCAACCGGAGTTTGCTGTTCGGGAGCTCAATCAGTGGAAAGAAACGTTCGACTTCCTACCTGATGGAAATTGGAACATACTTGATTTTCTTTATTGGGAGCAACGAATGGGGAATTGGGGGGCTCAATATCCTGCTGAGCAAGACATTGCTATTGAGGAGATAAGCCCTTTCAATTGTCGTCAACTGCTGGAGATTTTAGTATCGTCTCCCAAAAAAATGCGTACGGCTCCTGACTATTCGTTGTATATGGAGATGATTCGACATATGTGGCCCGAAGCCTTGTCATTCCCTTTCAATCCGCTGCCAAAAGGCCATTTGGTCGATCGTTTGAAGCGGAAATTTCATAAGAATGTACCTACTTCCATGGAACCTATGCTTAAAAGGGTTCTGAGGTCATAACTCAACGTTCTCCTATTGATAGGAAAAAAGCGCAACCTGGAGGGGAGCGCCTTTTATCTAATTCAGGTGAAACTATTTATGCGAATAATTTCGCGATTTGATCTTTGTAAAGTTCCTCAATTACGTTCCGTTTGACTTTCAATGTTGGGGTAAGTAATCCATTCGCCATGGACCATTCATCTGCAATCATTTCGAAACTCTTGATTTGTTCGTGGTGGGCAAACTGGGGATTGTATTTCTTGACTTCCTTGTTGTAGATGGCTTGCACTTCGGCACTCTTGATCAACGACTGGTTGTCGCTGAAGGCAATGTTGTGACGGGCGCAATAATCTTTGAGGTATACGAAGTCCGGCAGTATCAACGCTGCTGCAAATTTCTGATTCTCGCCGAAGACCACCATGTTTTCGATGAAAGGTGATTTGCAGAACTGTTCCTCAATGAGGAAGGGATTTATGTATTTGCCAAAAGAAGTCTTGAAAATGTTTTTGAGGCGGCCGGTGATGATTAGGTTGCCGTTTTCGAACTTGCCAGTGTCGCCGGTATGGAACCAGCCGTCCGGATCGATGACTTCGGCAGTCAATTCACCATCACGGTAATAGCCCAACATAACATTGGGGCCCTTGCATTGAATTTCGTTTTTATCACCGATTCGGATTTCTACGCCGGGCAGGGCAGGACCTACGGTTCCGGCCACGCGTTGGCCCTTGCCTCGTTGGCTAACAGCGATGACAGGGGATGTTTCACTTAGACCGTACCCTTCGAAGACGGGCATTCCGATGGCATTGAAGAAGGCTGCCTGTTGTTTTTGAATGGCGGCACCGCCCGATACGACAATGTCGAAATTACCGCCAATGGCTTCACGCCATTTGCTGTAAATGAGTTTGTCGGCAATTTTATGTTTCAGCAGATACCACGCTGAATTCTGGTCGATGCGGTAATTTTTGGCCAATTCGAATGCCCAGAAATAGAGCGATTTCTTAAAACCGGTCAGTTTTTTGCCACTCAGGAACAATTTGTCGTATATTTTTTCCAACAAACGGGGTACACAGGACATCATGGTCGGATGCACTTCCTTGATGTTTTCGGCGATGGTGCCCAGGTTTTCGGCGTAATAGATGGACATTCCCAAATGATGGTACAAGTAAACCAGGATTCGTTCGTAGGCATGGCAAAGGGGCAGGAAACTGAGGGCTTTGTTGCTCCAGGGTGCAGGCGTAGGCTCCAATGCATGAATCTGACTGAGCAGGTTGTTGTGGCTGAGCATCACGCCTTTGGGTAAACCCGTGGTGCCCGACGTGTAAATCATGGTGGCCAAATCGGTGGGCAACACATAATCCTTGCGTTTCTGAAGTTCTTCGGAATTCACGTTTGCTTCGCCCAGTTTGTAGAAATCGTCCAATAAAATGGTGTTTTCGGCTTCTTCCAAGCAAATGATTTCCTTGAAATGCGGCACTTGGGCAATGATGGGTTTCAGTTTCTTAACCAGCTCTTTCGTATCCACAAATAAGTATTCGATTTCTGCATGATTCAAAATGTGCAGGTAATCGGTATCGCTGATGGTCGGATAGATGGGAACGCAAACACAAGCAATCTGCATGATGGCCATGTCGAAAAAATTCCATTCGGGCCGGTTGGAACTCACGATGCCAACTTTATCCCCCATTTTAATGCCTTTGGCCATCAATGCATAGCTGATGGTATCCACTTTTGCCACATATTCCTGAATGGAATAGGTGACCCATGCCTTGTTTACTTTTCCGGCTAGGGCAACGTCCTGGGCGGGGAATTTTTCGACATACTGGCTTAGCAGATCAAAAATGCGGGTTGCACTCATGTATTCGATTTTTAGGTTACGAAATAATGTTCAGACAAAAGTACCTAAAAAACCCAATTATCAAAACGGAAGGTCGTCTTTGTCGTCTCCACTCAGAAAATCGGGGGCTGGCATGCCGAATTCGCTTTTGGGTCCGGAAGGATTAGTGGCCGCTGCAGTAGCTGCATCACCCTTTTCCACTTTCCATGCTTTGACATCGGTGTAGTATTTTCCGTTGAACTCCCGACTTTCCACATCGAAATGGACGGTGACGACTTCACCCTCGGTCAGTGCATATTGGTCCACTTTGTCTCCCCAAAGGTTGAAGCAGACTTGTTTGGGGTATTGGTCACCGTATTCAATGACGTATTCCTGTTTTTTCCAGCTGTTGCCGGTTTTACCTTGACCAGTCTGAAGGGGTAGAATTTTTACGATTTTTCCTGAGAGATCCATTATCTTGATTATTTGATGGTTGGTTGTTTTACGGTGGTGGAATCTGCTTTGTTGAAGGCGTCGTTCAGGGCTTTCATGAACGGTGACAACTGGTCCGGATTGCGGAGCTTGATTTTGGTGCCCGGTCGAACGGATTCACCAAGTGTCATTTCGTTCATTTTGTAGAGTGCGTCCAGTTTCAGGGCATATTTCTGAGCGATGTAATGCATGCTTTCACCCGGTTTGGCGATGTGCAAGGGGTATTCGCCTTCCCACCAGGTGGTCTTGGTGTCCAAGTAGACGGGCTCTCCAGTCTGAAGCACATAATTTATGGGGAATTCATTGATGTTGCGGATGCTGTTGACGCTAAGCCCGAATTCATCAGCGATGCCCTCAAAGCTGTCTCCGAATTGTGCCTTGATATACGGTGTAGTGCCCACATAGAGAACCTCATGGCTGGAAAGCGGATTGATGGTTTGTGCGGCAGGCTTTACTGGCAGAACTTGGTAGTCTTTTACGTTTTCAAGTGCCTTATTGCTGAAAATACTGTAGGTGCTGGCAATAGAGTCGCGAGTGTGTTTGCGAACCGAGCGTTCAGCTTTCCTGACTGAACGCAGGATGCTGTCGTTGGTTGTTTTGGCTAATTTTACTGCATTACGAACCGCTAAAATGGAATCTTTTTTAGCTTGAATTGCAGCCAACTTTTTGGCTTTGACTGCTGCCTTTTTCGCCATGCGTTCAGATGCGGCCGATTGTTTGGCGCTGTCTGATACGAGTTGCTTTTCCGATTTCCGTTCGTGCGTATAATCGTTCAGTCCGTATGTTTCGATGATGCGGATCAGTTTATCGGCGTACGTTGGGTCGGTGGCATATCCAGCGTTCTTCAAACCATAAGCCCAACCCTTGTAGTCGGTCACGTCGATGAGGAAAAGTGGGGCATACCGTCTTCCTTTTACTAGGAACAAGGAATGGTCATCGAAAGATTCTTCAGGTTTGTCGTATTTTCGAAAACAGGAATTCATGCCGTCGTCAAAATACATGATGGTATCGCCAACCCAATCATTGTGGCATTTGATGCCGAAGTGGTTGTTGGAACGTTTGGCCATTTCACTATTGCCTGCGCCCGACTCCAGGATGCCTTGCGCCAAGGTGATGCTGGCCGGAACTCCGTGAAGTTTTTGCTGACGGACGGCAATGTCGTTGTACTTGGCGATGTAGTCTACGTAAGGTTTCAACCGGTTCTGAGCCACAATGGAAAAAGCTATCAGGCAAAGCAGGGGAATCAGCGGTTTACGAAGGTGCATACAGAAATTTTATTTAACTTTGCTTGAAATGCAAAGGCCATGATTGAACGACAAATTTGTACAAAGATAGTATTTTGCGCGTTGGAAGAATTACCCGATGTAGAAAAAATGCTCATCGAAAAGGCTAAATTAGCCAGTGTGATCGCTTACGCACCTTATTCCAATTTTCTGGTCGGTGCCGCTCTTTTGTTGGAAAACGGTGAAATCATCACAGGCAACAATCAAGAGAATGCGGCTTATCCTTCTGGCCTATGCGCTGAACGAACGGCAATGTTCTATGCCAACGCAAATTACCCAGATGTAGCTGTCACGACAATGGCTGTTGCTGCGCAGAATGCTGGTGGTTTTTTGAAGGTACCAATCGCTCCTTGTGGTTCTTGTCGTCAGGTTTTGCTGGAAACGGAACACCGTTACGGGAAAAATCTGCGCATTTTATTATATGGCGAATCTCAGATTGCCATTCTGGAATCGGTTAAATTCCTATTGCCGCTCAGTTTCGGGGTGGAGGCGCTTAAGGCTTGATGCCGGTATACATCGTACACACTCCAAAGGTGAATTTCTGAAATGCTGCCCCTACAAATCCCTGATTGGCAATAATCCCTACCATTTCACTGCTCTGAGGAACAACCCTGATGGAGGCAGGCAAGTATTCGTAGGCCATATCATCTTTGGAAAACAGCTTGCCGGCCAATGGCAGAATAGTCATGGAGTACAGGTTGAAGAACTGTTTCATCGGGAATTTTTCGGGTCTGGATAGTTCGATGATGACCATTTTACCGCCTGGTTTCAAGACACGGAACATTTCTGAAATTCCTTGAGCAATGTTTTCAAAATTGCGTACACCGAATGCGATGGTGACGGCGTCGAATGTGTTGTCCTTGAATGTGAGGGCGGTACAATCCTGGTATTCAAAACGGAAATGCTCTGAAATACCTGCTTTTTGAACTTTTTCCGCTGCTACGCGCATCATGCCTTCCGAAAGGTCGGCACCCACGATGAGGTCCGGTTTCAGACCTTTCCAAGCTTCGATGGCAAAGTCTCCAGTTCCGGTGGCGATGTCCAGCAGGGTCTTCGGCGCATCTGCCTTCAGGCTGAGAATGGCTTTCCGCCGCCAGCGTTTGTCTTGTTGAAAAGACATGAAATGGTTCAGGAAATCGTATTTGTCTGCAATCTTGTCGAACATGCTTTTCACTTGATTGCGTTTGCGATCGCCTTCGCCGTAGGGCATTATTTTTTCGGGAGTTTTTTCCATAATCAATAGGGTGAAATAGTTCGGAGGATTTCTGCAACACCTACACCAAGGTACGTGCCAATGGCATAACCGACCAAGCCGATGACGATACCGCTGATGAGTACTTTCTTGTTGTGCATGGCGCCGGCGACTGGGGGTACGAAAGGCGGAGAATAAAGCAGGGCAACATGGGCAACTGTGAACAGGTCGCCGGGTACTTTGAAAATCCGTGAAATCAGTAAATGCAACAGAGTGGCTACGATGATGACAAAGGCAATGAAACCGATGATGCTCAAGTTGGCGATGCTGAGGCTTTGGATGTTGAATTGGGAGGCAATGACGATGCTGAATAGGATGATGAAAAACATGCCCAATTCAAAGGTTTTGGGTAGTTCCCGAACGGGTTTGATAAAGGAGAAACCGATGGAAAGTGCGGTGATGGTGAAGATGATGACCAATTCGTTGAGATTACCGGTAAGTGCCAGTGATAATCCGGCTCCTATTACCACAAAACCGAGCGATAAAAGGAAGCCGAGCATCATTTTACCGAAGATCCTAGGTTTCAGCATACCTTTATAATCCTCAAAATTAAATTCGGTTTCGTCTGTGTCAACATCTTTGGTGATGGAAGCATCTGTGAAGGGCAGAAACCAGCGGAAAACCCGGTAGCCTCCGCTGATGATGAAGAGCAGGAAAAAGAAGGAGAGGAGCATTTCGAACGTGCTGAACAGGGTGAAGGTCGTGGGGTCCGTGTGCAAACTTTGTCCAATGGCCACAAAGTTCATGGTACCCCCGGTGAACATCCCGATCATCATGCCACCTGCTTTCCAAAGGTCTTTAACGCCATGATTGTCAAATAGTAGGAAAGCTATGACAACGGCTAAAACGACTGCCACGACTCCACCGATTAGTGCGTTGAGCGTTTTTTTAAGTGATTTCCGCCAGAGTGTAAAATCGGATGATAACAACATGAGCGGAATGGCGAGTGGTACGGCAATGTTCATGATCCATTCCTGCAGTGAGGCTATGGAGGCCTTTTCATCAGGACCTGTAGGAGTGAGGTTGATGACGGACATGAGAATACCTACGCCATACGCCATCAGGATGGTGCCCAATTTGCGCATCGGTTTGGCATAATTGAACAATAAGATGATGGCAACTGGGCCAAACAAATAAATGATGGAAATGAGTAGCAGCTTCATGGTTGCATTTAGGATAACTCTTTTTAAATTTGCCTCTATATTGCTTCAAAGATACAAAAAACCTCTAAAAATAAATCTGGCGATGAAAATCGGTTTGCTTTCCGACACCCACGGTTATTGGGATGAAAGGTACCTTGTTCATTTTAAGGATTGTGATGAAATTTGGCATGCCGGTGACATCGGTTCCACGATTGTGGCCAGGGAACTAGCCAAATTCAAACCGTTTAGGGCTGTTTACGGCAACATTGACGGCCATTTGGAGCGACTTACCTATCCTCGGTATTTGTTTTTTGAGTGCGAAGGACAGAAAGTCTTGTTGACCCATATCGGTGGGTATCCAGGACGCTATGCTCCTGAAATCCTTAAGGAATTGAATGAACTGAAGCCGACCCTGTTCATTTGTGGACATTCTCATATTGCCAAAGTGCTGTATGACAAAAAGCGGGAACTGTTGCACATCAATCCGGGAGCTGCAGGTAATTCTGGTTTCCATGTGGTCCGCACCCTGATCCGTTTTGAAATCAATGCCGGTAACATCGAAAACCTGGACTTGATCGAGCTTGCTCCAAGGGGCTGATTTTTTTTGTAACTTGCGTTCGTAAACTAAAATTTAAATGCCATGATCAAAGTAGTTTCCGTCCATACTGCGATGGCACTTGTTGAGCCGCTCAATCAACTTTTCAAAGAACATCTACCCCAAGTCAAGTTGAACCACATCGTCGATGATAGTCTCATTCAGGAGGTCATTGCCAACAATACTGTCACTCCTGCTGTACGCCGTCGTTTACTGACCTATTTCCAAACAGCTGCTGAATCGGGTGCACAGTTCATATTCAATTGTTGTTCCTCCGTGGGCGATGTGGCCGAAATGGGTCGATTGATCGCTCCGATACCTGTTTTCAGAATTGATTATCCGATGGCAGTAACGGCCGTGACCATGGCCAAACGCATAGGTGTGGTCGCCACACTTCCCACAACCATGGGTCCGACTAAGCGACTGTTGAGCCGTTTGGCTGCAGAAACCGGCAAGGAGATTGTTTTGGTGGATGGATTGGCCGAAGGCGCATTCCAAGCTGCACAGTCTGGAGACAGTGCTACGCACGACCAATTGATAAAGGAAGCAGCCGAACGAATTGTCGATCAGGTGGACTTGATAGTGCTTGCTCAGGGTTCCATGGCCGGAATGGAAAAGTCGTTGCGGGAATTGACCAGAAAACCAGTTCTATCCAGCCCGCTCACTGGTGTGATTGGCCTTAAGGAATATCTGCTCAACAAAGGTCTGATTGGATGAAGAAACGTACGGACATTGGTCGAAAATTTGCCGGAGCGGTTTCTGGTGCCATGAATACGGCCGGAAACATTGGTGGCTTCATCTGTGCTTTTTTATTCCTTAAAATTGATCCTTCCAAGTCATTGACAGAGGATCCTAACGAATTATGAAACAATCCATACGTTATTTTCTACGTTATTTTTTGTACTGGTTCCTGTATTTCCTTGCCTTCAAGGTCATATTCTTGATTGCCAACTTCAGTAACACGCTGACACTGGGAGGTCACGATTTATTTGGAGCATTTTTTTGGGGTGGACGAATGGACCTTTCAGCCGCAGGCTACCTGAGTGTTTTTCCTGGCGTGTTGATGGCCTTGTCGCCGTTGTTTCAGTTGGAACGCATCGAGAAAATCATTCGCTATTATACGTTGTTCATGTTGATTCTAGTCACCATGATGGGCATCCTCGATTTCGGTTTGTTCCCTGCATGGGGATGTCGACTCAATGGGCAAATCATTCCGTACTTGGGCAATCCAGCTGAAATGGCTGCTTCCTTGAATCTGGTTCAATGGGGAATCGTTGTTTTTGGGGAAATTGGCTTGGTCTTTTTGAGCTTTCGATTGTTCAAGCACTTTTTCCCTCTTTTTTCTGGAAGACGCAAACCGGAATCCTTGAAAAAAATCCCCGTTCTTTTGTTGTTGACCGCGATGCTTTTATTACCCATTCGTGGCAGTCTGGGAACTTCTCCACTGACCTTCAGCAGTGTCTGTTTCAGTCAGAAATTGTTTGCCAATCAAGCTGCCTACAATTTTTTCTGGTCTTTCAGCTATGCCTTGCTCAACAACAAGACCAACTCCAATCCAGTGCATTATATGGACTTGAAAACGGCTGAAAAGGAACTTCAGGGCATTGAGGAATTAAGTCAGTTCGATGCCCCAAAATACATTCACAGCAAGGACAACAAGCCCATCAACGTTATTTTGGTCATTCTGGAATCGTTTTCGAACAAGGTTATTGAGCCGCTGGGTGGATTAAAAGGTATTACTCCACGCATCAACGGTTTTTGCAAGGAAGGCTTGGTGTTTTCTTCGTTCTATTCTACTGGAAACCGGTCGGACAAAGGCCTCTCGTCGCTGTTGGCGTCCTATCCTGCTTTGTTACGCGCTTCGTCGGTGATGTTGTATCCCGACAAGATGAAAAAAATGGACTTGCTTCCAACGTATTTTGCAGAACACCATTACGACCTCTCGTTTTTTTATGGTGGTGACCCTGATTTCTACAATCAGAAGATGCTCATCATGCAGTCCGGAATCCGAAAAATGGTCAGTCGAAGTTCTTTTCCATTTGGTGTTTCTTCTTTGCAAAAATGGGGTGCTCCGGATGCTTACCTTTATGACCGCGCATTTAAAGACTTGGACAAACTAAATATGCCCTATTTCAGCATCATTTATACGCTGAGTACCCATGAACCGTTTGATATCCCTAATTATGAGAAGATTCCGGGTACAGGGGGGCGCGAAAAGTACCTGAATTCGGTTTCTTATTCCGACCAATGTCTGGGGTCGTTTATAGACAGACTGAAGGGTCGGCCAAACTGGAAAAATACCTTGGTCATCATAACAGCGGACCATACTTCCTTAGAACCTGGTCCAACAACTGTAGAGGAGCCAGCGTCTTATCGTATTCCCATGCTTTGGTTGGGCGGTGTGGTGGATTCAATCAAGACGGTGGATAATATATGCATGCAAACGGATTTGGCTCCGACGTTGGTTCAGCAGTTGGGTTGGAAACCGAAACAGTCCATGTTTGCCAAAAATATCTTTGGCCCCAGGAAGTACGCCTTTTATTACCGGGATGCCGGTTGGGGTTTCCTGTCTCCCGGCATCTGCTTCTTTGATAATATGGAATTGGAGCAAAAGACGTTCTTCTACATAAAGGATAGTGCCAAAAAGGACTCCTTGATGCGTTTCGCCAAAGGGTTCACCCAGTACTTACACAACGATTTCCTGAAGAAATAACTTTAGGTCAGTTTTTCCAAAACCTGTTTCAAGGCATCCGTTTCGCCCACGTTTCCAGGGAAAATGATGTAGGGCATGTTTGGATATCGGTGATGGGCGTTTGTTTTTATAACTGGTACCCCTGGTAGAATTTGACCAGCAACCATAGCCATTTCAATATTCAACCCTTTTGTCAGGATGTCGTGTGAAGTGATGCCGCCCTTGGCTACCAAAAAGGTTGGTTCGTAGGGGAGTTCCTGTACGATGCGGACCAGAAAGTTGGATATTTTGCTGCCAATCAACAGGCGTTCTGCTGGGTCGGAAGAGCGAAGTTCGTTGCGACTGGTATACACGACTGGCGTGCATTTGGCTTTTTTTATCGCTTTTAACTCCTTGATGACGTATTCCATCAGTGTTTCTGGTTCTCTCAATAGGACTTTGACATCCAGCTCAATTCCTTTGGCGGACTTGGATTCAAGCAGTACATTGAGTTGAATGCTGCTTTTTTTAACGTGTGAACCGACGATGAATAGGCCGGTTCCTGTTTTGGCAAGTAACTCGGAACGGGTCAACAAAGGCTTGTCCTCCATGCCGCTCAGTGCTTTGGGCAGTGAAGAGGAGGTCCTTAAAACAGCATACGTGTCGACTTCCGACAGAAGTTTTAGAAATACAGCCGAAAATTTCCATAAATCGTCATAGCCCAACGCATCGACGGTAATCCAGGGTTTGCCGGATTGCCTTTTTATACTGGCAAGAATTTCGGGTTGGGAATTACGGCGCAATTCCTCCAAGCTCAGATGTCCAATTTGTGAAGCATCTACCAAACCGTTTGTTTTCTCCGTTATATAGGCGCCGAGTTTGGAATGATGGTATCCAAATACGTTATCCGATGCAAATTCGGTTTCTGAAACTGGAATGAGTTGGTCCTTGTCCTTGAGGTAATGTGTATCTTCAATGGTAAATCGACCGGCTTCGAAAAACGCTGGTATAAAGAAGGTGGAAGCGAGAACCGGCAATTGTTCGTTTTCCAAGGTTTGTCGAATGGTGTCCGGTTCTAATGGGAAATGTCCGCGCAACGTAGAGTCGCTCCGGCTGATGAATATGAGTTTGAAGCCTTGTTTGCGGTTGCATTCAACGATGGCTGTCACGGCTTCGCGAGTGATCTTTTCAGCGAGTTCAGCCGTCATGGAGCGCGTATTGGTCAGTACGTAGAAAATGGGTGACTCGTCCAGAAAGGCTTTCTCTAGGTTTTCGGCATTCCAGTTGGTCAGCAGGAGGCAGTCGTGAACAGTCTGAATGCCAGTAGGGTCATCGTCCAAAACAACCAACTTCAGGGCAGACTTCTTCAGTATTTTTGAAATGTCTTTTTTCAAGGACTCACAGCTCAGGGATGCGTAATCGGAAAGCGCTTGAAGGTAGGAGCGGTGAGTCGTCATGTTAGCCGATCAAAAAGATTTCAAGTAGGTAAACAGCGCATCCAGCAAAATAGCCCAAAGCGGCTAACAGGCTGATATTCTTCATGTACCAGATGAAATCGATCTTTTCCATACCCATGGCTGCCACGCCGGCTGCTGAACCGATGATCAGGATGCTACCGCCGGTTCCAGCTGTATAGGCAATGAATTCCCAGAAGAAATGATCCATGGGGTAGTGGTACATGCCTTGACAAGCGGCTACTAAAGGAACGTTGTCAATAACGGAAGAAAGCAAGCCGATGGCAATGGCGACGATGCTTTGGCTGTGGATGTTCTTGTCCATCCAGACAGCCAGGTTCGGTAGTATCGAGGAGGCTTCCAATGCAGCGATGCTAATCAAAATACCCAGGAAAAACAGGATGGTGGGGGTGTCAATGCGGTGCAGCGCACTGTTGACAGATAATGGAATTTTAATGTCGGCGGGTTTGCTTTTGTGCATGATCTCTGTGAGAATCCAAATGACGGCGACTCCAAATAACATGCCCAAGTAGGGTGGCAAATTGGTGAATGTTTTAAAAACTGGAACAAATATCAAAGCGCCGATTCCTACAAAAAACAAGATGTTTTGTTCTGTGGTGGTGAGGCTTTCCTTGTGCTTCTCCTTGATGGCTGCAGGACGTTCCACATTGCCTTTCAGTTTAAAGGAAAGGAAGATAAGTGGAACAACTAAGCAAGCGACACTGGGCAAGAACAGTTTCATCATGATGTTGCCAGAAGAAATTTGCTCACCAATCCACAGCATGGTGGTCGTGACGTCGCCTATGGGTGTCCATGCACCACCGGCATTGGCTGCAATAACCACGACACCTGCAAACAACAGCCTGTCTTTGGGGTCGTGAATGAGTTTGCGAAGTAGGGAAACTATAACGATGGTGGTGGTCATGTTGTCCAATACGGAGGAAAGAAGGAAGGAAATGATCCCGATGATCCACATCAAATTCCGTTTTTTGGTCGATTGGATCACGTTGGTGATGATGCGGAAGCCATCGTGCGAATCCACCATTTCCACGATGGTCATCGCTCCTAGCAAAAAGAACAAGATTTGGCTCAAACTGCCGAAATGTTCTTCCAATTGGGTATTAACCAATGTTTTATCGGGAGAGGCCAGAATGTAAACGGTCCAGGTGAGTACCCCGATGAGGAGCGCCGTGGCGGACTTGTTGATTTTTAAAGGATGTTCTAGCGCGATTGCGATGTAGCCGAGAACGAAAATCAGTGCAATCAGGGTGGTCATGGTGGAAGTAAGGTTTTGTGTTTTTATACCGCTTTAAAACTGATGTCCAGACTCTTGACAGAATGCGTCAGTGCCCCGACCGAAATAAAATCGACCCCGCATTCGGCATATTGCCGTAGTGTCGAGAAGGTGATGCCGCCCGAAGACTCGGTTTCGTATTTTCCATCGATGCGTTTGACTGCTTCGCGTGTTGTTCTCAGGTCGAAATTGTCCAACATGATGCGGTCTACACCGCCTACCGCCATTACCCGTTCCAATTCTTCGAGGGAGCGAACTTCGATTTCAATTTTTAGATCCTTGCCTTTGGCTTTCAAATAATCCTGTGCACGGTGAATGGCGTTTTCAATGCCACCGGCGAAATCGACGTGGTTGTCTTTTAGTAAAATCATGTCGTACAGGCCTATACGGTGGTTCACACCGCCACCCAGTTTCACGGCTTCTTTCTCGAGCAAGCGCATGCCAGGTGTGGTTTTACGGGTGTCCAACACGCGGGTGTGGGTGCCTTCGAGTTCTTTCACGTACTTGCGGGTAACGGTGGCAATACCGCTCATACGTTGCATGATGTTGAGCATGAGGCGTTCCGTTTGCAAAAGCGAATGCACACGGCCTTCCACTTCAAAAACAATGTCACCAGATTTTACTTCGCTGCCGTCCGTGATGAATTGAGTCACTTTGAGCTCGGGATCGAAATAATGGAACACTTCCTTGGCCACTTCAACGCCAGCTACGATGCCTGTTTCTTTGATGATGAGGCGGGACTTGCCCATGGCTTCGTAAGGGATGGACGAAAGGGTGGTGTGATCGCCATCGCCGATGTCTTCGGCAAAAGCACGCTGGAGAAAAGGTATCAGGTCTTCACGCATGGTTTCAATGAATTTTTGTACGAACAAAAATACACATTTTGGCCGAAATGTTGCCTATCTTCGCACCAATTACACGAAGGATGCTATGAAACTGATTTTGCTGGTGGTTGGCAAGACCAACGAGGCCTGGATACAGACCGCAGTGGCTGATTATGAGAAGCGACTGAAACATTATTTACCCTTTCAACTGGAGGTCATTCCCGATTTGAAAGGAGCCAAAAACATGACTGAAGAGCAGATTAAGGCGAAGGAGGCTGAATCCATTTTAGCTTGGAACAAGCCTGGTGATGTGATGGTCTTATTGGACGAAAACGGAACCCAGCATCCTTCGGAACGTTTTGCAGGCTATTTGCAAAAGAAGATGAATGCTGGGGTACGAAATCTTGTTTTTGTGGTTGGTGGCCCTTATGGCTTTGCACCTTCGGTTTACGAAGCCTGCCCGGAGCGTATTTCGCTTTCCAAGATGACTTTCTCACACCAAATGGTACGGGTGTTCATTGTTGAACAGTTCTATAGGGCGATGACCATTATTAAAGGAGAGCCTTATCATCATTCTTAAGGTCATCATTCTTAAAGCCATCATTCTTAAACTTTAGTTCAAATAACTGGTTGCTAGGTCGTTGTTAACCTTTTAAAAATAATAATACAATCTTATAGTATATAAATTCAAAAAAAATCAGAACTTTCCAATATGACCGTAGTCCAAATCGTTCAGTGATTTTTGAGTGAAGACGCTGAAGAATTCTTCCCGAATGGGACCAAGGGAAGAATGAAGGGCGCAGGGCTTTTCGTCGCTGCAATTTTCGAAACCCAACAAACATCCGGTGTATTTGTCCATGCCTTCGATGGCTTCAATGATGTCTGCCAGTTTGATTTCTTCCGGTTTTTTAGCAATGACATAACCACCGTCTCTGCCTTGGACGCTTGCAATGATACCGGATTTAGCCAAATCGGTCATCAATCTTCGCAAGTATTTGTCTGAGATCTTAAGCGCTTCCACCAACTGTTTGGCAGAATACAAACGCTCCACATCTTTACCCATGTAAATGAGTATGCGAAGGGCGTATTCGGAGGTGTTGCTTAGTTTCATTATGTACTACTTGCGTGTATTATATTTTGCAAAGGTAACCGAGTTTGTCACAAATCAACCTTTTGAATGGTTAATAAAGGTTAATTGCTTTTCCGCCTTTTGTAGAGTTGCCAAGAATTGAAAATATTTTGCCAAAGCACATAGGCGGCAGGTCCTAACGAGGCTACCGGCGAAAGGAATGTCTGGGCCATCCAGATGGCCAAAACGGTATTTTTCTGCCCCAATGCTTGTCCTCCAGAGATGCGTTTGTTGTACATGCTTCCAATTTTTTTGCCCCCGTAGAACTGTAAAAGGCAAATGACCAGCGATGTGCCTGCAATCAGCAATTCCATACCCACATTGGGGTTTTCCTGATCGACCAAAAAGCGAACGGTCTTGCCCGTCACGATGGCCAACGCTACGGTCCAAATGTAAAAGGCCATGTAATTGAATTTCAGCAGGCTTTTGTGAGCCTTGGGTGTGAAGCGTTGCATAAACCAGGCGAGCAACAGGGGCGTGATTAACAACGGTGCGACTTTGCCCAGAATTTTCAAAAAAGAATCCAAAAAGACCAAATCACTTTGCGGGCCAATCAAGGAGAAAATAATGGGCGCTGCAATAGCAATCATTAAGTTGCCAATTAATGTATAGGTAGTCAGACATGCCACACTTCCGCCAAGCATGCCGGTAACGACAGCGGCTGAAGTGGCGGTGGGAGCCAGCACACAGATCAGAGCGCTTTCAGCCCAAACGTTGTTGGATTTGCTTAGGAGGAAGTAAACGACCAAACATCCAACCAATTGTATGATAACCAACCAGATATGCAAGGGGCTGAAACGTACTTTGCGCGGTGTCAGTTTGGTAAAAGTGAGCAGCAGCATAGCGAAAATGAGGTAGGGGGTGATGACTGCCAAGTGGTCGAAGAAGCGGTAAAAGACAATTCCGGTAAGCATTGCCAGGGGCAAGGACCAGTTTTTTAGAAATTTGAGCAATGGTTTCATACGTCATGGATACTGCCAAAACCGCAATATCGCTGCAAAGGTACGATTTTTGAGGAAACAGTTGTGATTGATGCATGCATTGATTAATTTTGATTTGTAAAATATTCACAATGGAAACTAAAAAGTTCGATGTTTCGGGAATGACCTGTGCTGCCTGTGCGGGGGCTATTGAGCGGAATGTCGGCAAGCAGGAAGGTGTGCTGGAAGTGCATGTACAGTTGTTGACCAACAACATGGTCGTGACGTACGATTCAGCCAAAATAAATGTCGAACAGATTGAACAGTCTGTGGAAAAGGCTGGATATGAGGCGGTTGTTCAATCCATGGCAGAAAAGCCGATAACGCGTTCAGCCGATGCGGAAACCGATTCCATGCGTAGTCGATTCTGGTGGTCGGTGCTGTTTTTAGTGCCGCTGATGTATCTCTCCATGGGGCACATGTCGGGTTTGCCGTTCCCAAGTTTTCTGAACGGTTATGCGGGTTTGCAAGCTTATGTCTTGACTCAGTTTCTGTTGACACTTCCTATCGTATACCTGAACCGCGCATTTTTTCAACACGGATTCAAATCCCTTTGGCATTTGGCGCCCAATATGGATGCTCTGGTGGCGACGGGTTCATCTGCTGCCCTTATATATGGTGTTTGGGTGATGTATCAAATGGGTGTTGCTTTTGCCCAAAGTGATTCGCTTAAGGTTTTTGAATTGGCGCACAATCTGTATTTTGAATCTGCTGCCATGATTTTGACTTTGGTAACCTTGGGCAAGTTTTTAGAAGCCCGTTCCAAGGGAAAAACGACCGAAGCCATTCGCAAATTGTTGGATCTTGGACCGAAAAAGGCCATTGTATTGCGAAATGGTACGGAACAATTGATACCTGTCGAAGAAGTCCGTGTGGGCGATGAAGTGGTTTTGAAACCCGGTCAATTGGCTCCAGTGGACGGTACCGTGGTGAGCGGTCGTTCCTCCATGGATGAATCGGCCCTGACGGGTGAAAGCTTGCCTGTTGAGAAAACTGTGAACGACCGCATTCTATCCGCCTCCGTCAATCAAACCGGTTCGCTTGTCTATCGGGCAACCAGGGTGGGAGCGGATACGACCCTGGCTCAAATGATCCGTTTGGTGGAAGAAGCCTCTACCTCCAAAGCACCTGTTTCGCTTTTGGCAGACAAGATCAGCGCTGTGTTCGTACCCGTCGTCATGGTCTTGGCTGTTTTGGCCACCATTGTTTGGTTGTTGATGGGCTACCCCTTCTCCTTCGCTTTATCAATAGGCATTTCCGTCCTAGTTATATCATGCCCTTGTGCATTGGGCTTGGCTACACCGGTGGCTATCATGGTCGGCACGGGAAAGGGTGCCTCTGGAGGTCTGCTCTATAAATCGGGTGAAGCATTGGAGATTGCTCAACTCATTCAGGTGGTGGTCTTGGACAAAACCGGAACTTTGACCACTGGCAAACCCATTGTAACCGATATTTTACCGGTCGAAGGCGTCACTTCAGCCTTTTTGTTGGAAATAGCCGCTGCTTTGGAAAGTCGTTCAGAACATCCACTGGCAAAAGCATTGCTTCAGGCAGCATCCCATTTGACTTTGCCAGACGTTCATCAGTTTGAAGCCATTCCGGGGAAAGGTGTTCGAGGCTTTTTGGATAAAATGTATTTTGTTGGTAATGAGGTTTTCATGACGGAACAAGGGCTAAACGTCGATGTTCCCATCGGTTTGGCCCATCAAGGCAAAACCTTGCTTTTCGTGGCGAACGAAACCCGTCTGCTCGGTACCATCGCTGTTGCCGATGTTCTGAAATCGGGCAGTCGTCAAGCTGTTCAGGAGCTTTTGAAGCTGGGACTAGACGTGGTGATGCTCACCGGTGACCGCCTTGAAACTGCGCAGGCACTCCAAAAGGAACTGGGTCTGACACAAGTGTTTGCAGAAGTGCTTCCGACCGAAAAGGAAAAAATGATTGCAAGCTTGCAAGCTGCAGGTAAGACGGTGATGATGGTGGGCGATGGCATCAATGATGCTCCAGCATTGGCTCGTGCAGACGTCGGAGTGGCCATTGGCGCGGGTTCTGACATTGCCATCGAATCGGCGGACATTGTGTTGATGCGCAACGATTTGAATGATGTGCTTTCGGCTATCCGTCTGAGCAAGGCAGTCATCAACAACATTCGCCAAAACTTATTTTGGGCCTTCTTTTACAACATCCTGGGCATTCCGTTGGCTGCAGGCGTTTTCTTTCCTTTGTTCGGCTGGACGTTGAGCCCCATGATTGCCGCCGCTGCCATGAGTTTCAGTTCTGTCACGGTCGTTGCCAATGCGTTGAGGCTCCGTGGCTTTAAACTTTCACAAGCACCAATTTTACAACCAATAATAGTTAATGATATGAAAACAAAAGTAGTACATATTGAAGGCATGAGTTGCATGCATTGTTCGGGCCGCGTTGAAAAAGCGCTGAACGGTCTTGACGGTGTTGAAGCACACGTCAATTTAGGCGATAAGACCGCAACGTTGAACATTTCAGGCGAAGTGTCAGACGATTTGTTGAAGAAAACGGTTACGGATGCCGGATATGAAGTTGTATCTGTGGAGTAAGAAATTCCTATCAAGGGCTGAGATATAGATTTTTACAAAGGTTGACAGCTGTCGTATCCGAAATCCCCGAAAAGCCGAAGCCATTCCATCTATACACGGCATATCGATTTTTGGAAGCTGTTTTGTCCAATTCCAGAAACGAATTTCCCTGATGCAGCACCATGATCGTTGTTGGATCACTAGGAGATATCTGTGCGTCGATGAGGGGCCAGGCCAGTGCAGAACCACGCCAACGCGCATAGATTCCGATTTTGCCGATGCTGTAGACGTAGGGTCGTAAACTGTAGGTATGGTCCAAACTTGAAAAATGCTTTTCCAATGTAAAAAGGTATTCGTTCGAACCATCCAATTTGCTGGTCGCTATGGTCACAATCGACATCGGATGTGAACTCCATTTTTTTCGACCGTTTTCATACGCGTTCAAAACCAGTTTGTTACTTGCTGAACTCGAAACCGGCCACAATCGGATTCCGTCAATATTCAAAGGGTGATTGTTCAAAGGTAGGTTTTGGAAAAAAATCAAATGTTCCGTCGCTTTAGGGTAATAAGAGTGAGGGGCGGTATGCGTCTTCCATCCATTGCAGGAAAACGTAGTGGTTTGAATATGGATTTCTGCCATTAATCCTTCTTTTGTTTCAGGGTATTTCTGATCGAACAAATGGTTTCCCAAAGAAAAATACACGGGTTTTCCGTTGATGAGCTCCGGTTTCTGAATTACATGCGGGTGGCTGCCGATGATGATGTCGGCGCCGTGTGCGACAAGCCAAGAGGCGTATCTCCGTTGTTCTTTATCCGGCCATTCGAGCAATTCGCTGCCCCAATGGATGGAAACGACTACCAGGTCGGACAAGCTTTTGGCTAACCGTAGTTTTTGTTTTAATTCCACCGACAGAAGTTCTGGTTTCGTACCTTCACGGGAGCGAACCACATTCACCGCCAAAACAGCGATCACGTGGTTTTTCAACGTGAAGAATCGAGGAGAGTGCTCATAATCAATTGGCACGACATTATTTTTCCGCAATAGTTCCATCGTACGTTTTCGACCAGTATCGCCTAAATCGCCGGAATGATTGTTTTCCATGGTGACGGCCCCGAATCCAGCTTTCCGCAACAAGGCAACGTCACTGCTGTCGATGTCGAAGATGGGGGCGTCCAAGGTTGGATTGACCGCTTCGCTTCGATTGCCCACAGCACCTTCCAAGTTGCCGATGACCAAATCGGCCGACTGAAAATCCTTTTTCAAATGCTTCCAGGGCAAGTCCTTACGCATTTGGTATTCGGTACGGACGTTTCGAGAAAGCAAGATGTCGCCCACAAAAAGGATTCGAACCTCCTCCTGTTTGTCGGTGCAGCTTCCCAATAGGACGAGCAAGCCTAATAGTGCGTTACGGAACGATCGGTTGCTTTTTGTGATGTAACGAATGGCTTTATCCATGTTGTAAGCGTTTGCTGTGATACGAGGCTCCGCCAATCCTCATCAGTCAAAAAAATGTTGGACGGAAACTCATAATACGAATAGATAGAGCCTTTTACGATCTGATGCCGTCCAAAGAAGGGTACGATGTGATCCCACTCCATCGAATTGCCGACAGCAACCATCAGGTGTTGGTCCTCACCAGCGACGTCTGCGATTTTCGCCATGGGGTCTGGGTTGGAAAGTGCATACTCCTTATTGGAAAGGCTGTTGAAGATGAGGAACAAGTGTTCAGCCATTCGGGCTGTATAAAGAATCTTTTCGTTCTCGCTGTTCGACAGATTCTGCCCATTGATTTCCTTTTGAGCCATCGCCTGAAAATCCTTGGCATCTTTTGCCGCATCTTTTAGCCGTTTGACGATGCCATCGTATAAGCTCTTGTTTTCAACCTGTCCTCCTTCATCGTTGAACGACTTGTCTGCAATGGAGGTTGGTACATATTGCACGGCCGATTCGAACAAGGCAGCCAAGGCAGCAAATGTTTCCGGATCCGGTTCCACATAGCCTCTGGGCGCACGCATCAAGATTTCCTCAAAGCCCCCCTCGCCGCATTCAGCACTGGTTCGTTCATTGACCAATATGGTAGCATGCCGGAGCGTTGCCCACGAGGCTAAGCCGGTTTGCAACCGTTTGGCGGACCATAATTTGGTACCTTTTTGTTGCGGTTTGCTCCATTGTACAGCCAATGCATTGATCCACTGACTGTATAAGTCGGATTTGTCTGATCCGACCGAAGCTTTGTCCTTGAAATTCTTTTTCAAGTTCTGAATCACTTTTTTCAGATTCGGATAGCTCTGATAATCCGATTGAAGCAGATTTTCAGCAAAATCGTTGCCCAACGCAGCAGCGAGGTCCAACCCGGAGGGCAGCAGACGGTACTTGGAACCATTGCGAATTTGCTGGTCCACCGACCAATTTTCGTGGAAAACCGTTGTGTTCAGCACTTCATTGTCGAATCCCCACGAAAGTGGAAACAAGGCTTTATCCGAAGCCGGATGCTTGCAATAGTCAGGAATTTTTGATTTTTGGTCGCTCCATACAAGCGTGGCTCTGGTTGGAGCAAGGAATCCCGAATAGCTGCTTATCCATTTTTCGGCAAATCCTGAAATGTCTGAGGGCACCTTGTCCCATTCCTGCATCGCAGCCTTGTTGGATTTGCAAATAGTCGTGAAATAGCGGAAGGCCTTGAAATAGCGCATCATTTCTGGTGATGACGTGTAATGTCCCCTTGGTTTCAAGTCGGAAAAGTCATAAAGCTCACCTGTGATGCTGCTAGTGCCGTTTTGTTCTTGATTGATGAGCTTGACCTCGGCAGACGCATCGTTTTGTACTTCGAATGCGATCAACGTACTGAGAACCGATTTCCAAATAGAAGTGCTGTTTGATGTGCTGAAATAGTTGTTGGAAGCGTGAATCATATTCCAAAAGGCAGGAATGGCTTCATCCCGCTCCCGAACGATGAAAAGTCCTTGATAGGCCGCACCGAACAATTCCCAGAACAAATCCGTCGTCACCAGATAAGGTCTGGTCGGTGAGCTTCGGTCGTAATCACCGCAATAGTAGTTTTCCGTTTCATACAATTTGTAGAGTTGGTCGTCCTGATCGGGGCGAAGCAAACCTCCATTTTTACTGAACAGTTTTGTCTCACTGCCTGAACTTGCAAACATCCAGGCATTGGTCACATCGGCCAACGGAATGGTGAGGGGCACATAGTTCAGCGATTGAACACCATCTTGAACGGTTAGTCCCACAACACCTTTACCGTCTGGTTCAAAAGAAGGTGCCGTAAGGAACCGGTAGGAACCCAGTTGTGGTTTCAACTTGCCATCAGCCAGCATATACCATTCTACGCCAGCTTTTCCATCTACCCAGTGCAGGAATCCTAAGCCATTTGGAGCCGGAGCAAGACTGCCGGAACGACCGAATGATTGGCTCATGTGTTTGGTATCACCCCAGTACAAGGAATTGTACGTGGCGACATTAAAAGTGTGGTTCTTGTCTTCCCAAATCAATTGATGTCCGGCAGGGTGAAAAGCGACCGGCAATGCGAATTTCGACTCCAGTGAACTCGGACCGTATTCCTCTTCACTTTCAATGTCCATGGTTGCTTTCGGCCCAACAACTTGATAGGGCTTGGTCCCGTTTTCGGTAATGGAAACAATTCGATAGGTATCGTTGCCGTTGTTCATTCCAAAAAACAACCGGTAGTTGTAATAACTGTTTTGCTCGTCTGAACGGGTGATAAACGGTCTTGGACAGACCAAAAGCCGCTGCAGGGACTTGTCACTGCTGAAAAGTACGGTGGTTTTCCATTTCCCGTCCGAGCGTTCCATTCGCAGTATTTGATGTTTCTTACCTTGAACACCCAGCGCAAATACAGCATTGGCGTTGGGGTGCCAGGCGATGTCTAAAACATGAAGGTCTTTTTCCAATTCGTACGTTTCGGAAAAGGAATTCTTGCCAAATTGCCAAAAGACAAGGGAAGTTCCTTTCTTCGATTCGACGAGGGCAGCAACGGTGGCCCCAGCTGGTGATGTTTCGAAATCAACTACTTTTTCGTCTTTCGATAAGGAGATCGACTGCTTGGTGTCGGGCGAAGAGGCAACGAGAAGTTCAGGAATGCCGAAAATTTCCTTGAGTATTCCGACGGAATCTAAGTTGGCATTACCGATGACTTCATCGTTCAGCCCATTGGTTTTGGATTTTCCGGAACAGGAAGTTAGTAGAAGCCCAACGATGCCTATCAAAAGGCAAATTTGTTTGTTTTTCACGGTTTGGAATGTATTTTCTTTGTTTCTGAAAGGTTTTTCAAATATATGAAAAAGTTATGAAACATCGAAAAAGCATTCTGACAGGTCATTTATTTGCTGTCTGGCGTATTTCAGTTGAAGAAATGTCCATCAGTGGCGCATCCAACATCTTAACTCGATTCCAGCCTGCTGGGACCTGATTGGTGGCGCCGGGTCGTGGATAGACTAGGATGTCGAAATTTCCTAGTAAATACTCGAAGTCTTTCCATTGCGTGAACACGTCGAGGTTGTCGCCACCGATTAGCAGCAAAAACTCACGCGAAGGGTTTTCAGAAACGGCTTTGCGGAGGGTTTGAACGGAATAGGAGGGAAGGGGCAGGCTGAACTCAATATCGGAGGCCATGCAGCCCGGATGGCCTATCAGTGCTTTTCGAACGCCTTCCAGCCTTTGTAGCGCATCGGCAGGATCGGCTGTTGGTTTCAATGGATTTCGCGGACTGACCACGAACCAGACTTCCTCCGCCAAACCTTGTTGCAACACTGTTTGGGCCAAGGCCAAATGACCCTCGTGGACCGGGTTGAAGGAACCGCCGAACAGACAAGTGCGGATGGGCCAAGTGGGGATGGGCATGGTTTTCAAGCCTTTAAAAAAGCGACAATTTTATTAAGGCATTCTTGCTTGGCTGTCTCCAAGTCGTCGTTGACAATGATTTCGTCGAATTGATTCGAAAAAGTCAATTCGTACGACGCTTTATCGACCCGTTCGCGGATGATTTCAGGGCTGTCCGTGGCGCGACCGACCAGCCTTTTTTCAAGCACTTCGATGCTGGGTGGTTGCACAAAAAACGACAAGGCTTCTTCGCCGAAATAATTTTTGATGTTGATGCCGCCTTTTACGTCCACATCGAACAGCACGTTCTTGCCTTCGTCCAACATCCTGGAAACTTCATCCTTCAGCGTTCCGTAATATTTATCCTCATAGACTTCCTCCCATTCCAGAAAGGCCTCCTCGGCAATCTTGATGCGAAATTCAATAGGAGTCAAAAAATAATAATCCTTGCCATGAACCTCCGTTCCCCTACGTGTACGGCTAGTGGCAGAAACCGAGAATTGCAGGTTAAAGTCCTGTTGCAAAAGCCATTGCACCAACGTTGTCTTGCCGGCTCCCGAAGGTGCGGAGAAAATAATTACTTTGCCTGTCATTTTATAATACGTTGAGTACCTGTTCCTTAATCTGTTCCAGCTCGTCCTTCATACAAACAACCAGTTGTTGCATGCCTGAATGGTTGGATTTGGAACCCATCGTGTTGATTTCGCGGCCAATTTCTTGAGCGATGAAGCCGAGTTTCTTGCCTTGTCCGTGCGCATCGTTCATGGTTTCACGGAAATATTTCAGATGGTTGGCCAAACGGGTTTTTTCCTCGTTGATGTCTAGTTTTTCGATGTAAAAAATCATTTCCTGTTCGAAGCGGTTCTTGTCGTAATCGTAGCCTTCGATCTTGCTCAACGATTCCATGATGCGGGACTTGACCCGTTCCACACGCTCCGGTTCGTAAATTTCCACTTCAGTCAAAAGGGATTCAATTTTAGATATTTTTTCCAAAAAGACACCTTCCAGCATCTTACCTTCCTGCAGGCGGAAATCAATAAAGTTGTTGATGGCGGTCGAAACGGCTTCTTTGACGACAGCCCAACTTTCGTCGTCCACTTCCTGCGATTCCACTTTCAGAGCCTCTGGCAAGCGGAGCAGGAGGGGCCATGGATCGGCAGGGGCGGCGATACCCAGTTCCAGCGAAACTTCGGTGAGTTGGCTCAGGAAACTTTCAAAAACAGGCAGGTTCAGTTGGGGAGCGTTTTCCTTAGCTGTGTTTTCATAGTACAGGGAGAAGTCAACTTTGCCACGTTCCAACCGTTTCAGCATTTCGTTGCGAATTTCCATTTCACGGTCGCGAAAGGCATTCGGTATTCGGGTGGACATGTCCAGTTGCTTGCTGTTCACCGATTTGAGTTCGATGGTGATCTTTTTTCCCTGAATTTCACAGCCGGATTTTCCGTAACCTGTCATGGATTGTATCATGCTTTCCAAATTTTTTGCAAAGGTACTGTAAATTTGCAAAATAATGCTTGTCGTCCACAAACCTCCACTGATGTGCTGTTTTTTTTGTACTTTTGTGTAAGAATATTGGTTAGAACCCTATGGCATTGATTCTTCACATTGAAACTTCCGCTAAAAACTGCTCTGTGGCGCTGAGTCAGAACGGCGAACTTTTGTTTAACAAAGTGGATACCGCAGGTTCCTCCCATTCGGTGCAGCTCGGCTTGTTTGTCGATGAAGCACTGAAAGTGGTGGAAGGCACAGGGAAAAAGCTCGATGCAGTGGCTGTCAGCTCAGGACCAGGTTCTTATACAGGTTTGCGCATCGGCGTTTCATTGGCCAAAGGTGTTTGTTACGCCTTGGATATTCCCCTGATTGCCGTGCCAACGCTCGATTTGCTGGCGGACGAAGTGAGACGGACCAAAATCTTGCCGAAAGAGGCGTTGATTTGCCCTTTGGTAGATGCCCGCCGCATGGAAGTTTATACAGCCCTTTATGATGCCAACTGCACGATGTTGCATCCGGTTTCAGCCGTTATCGTGGACGAAACAACATTTGCGCAAGAGCTTGAAAAACATCCCATTTGGTTTGTTGGAGACGGAGCTGAAAAATGCAGTACGATAATCCATTCCGAAAACGCCGATTTTGACGGACAAATTGTACCTTTGGCTGCATCGATGCTACCTTTGGCGGAAAAAAAATACCAAGAACAGACGTTCGAAGACGTTGCCTACTTCGAACCGTTCTATCTCAAAAATTTTGTGGCAACAGTTTCTAAAAAATCACTCATACCTGCAGCGCTGGTTCAAGATAAAACCCGTCAGAAATAATAAGCAAGGTTATGGAAAAAAAACCTATGGAAGTTAACGAACTCGATTACAACACCCAGCTGAAACGGTTGGAACTGCCTGAATACGGCCGGAATATCCAACGCATGGTGGATTATGCCATGACCATTGAAGATAAGGAAGAACGTGCCAAATGCGCGCAAACCATCATCAGTATCATGGGCAATTTGTTCCCTCATTTACGCGACGTGCCCGATTTCAAACACAAGCTTTGGGATCATTTGGCCATCCTAGCCGATTTCAAATTGGATATTGAATATCCGTATGAAATCATCCGCAAGGAAAATTTGTATTCCAAACCTGAAGTCGTACCCTACGGTTCCAAGCGCATCAAAGTGAAGCATTACGGCAAATCGGTGGAGGAACTCATCGAAAAGGCAGTCGTAATGGAGGATGGCCCAGAGAAGACGCGTCTGATCGAACTGCTGGCCAACCACATGAAAAAAAGCATTTTGTCCTGGAACAGAGAAGCCGTGGAAGACATCAAGATCTTTGATGACCTCCGCACCTTGTCCAACGGTCGCATCGATGTGAACGAAGAAACAATCCGGCTGATGGACGCCCGTGAAATCGTGGTTGCCCCACGCAACCCGCAACCGACCAAATCGAACAACAAGAACCGCAAAAACCAGCGCTGATATGGCATCATTCATCGTGGACGGTGGCTATAAAATGAAGGGCGAGATCGAAGCCCAGGGTGCCAAGAACGAAGCGTTGCAGATTCTCTGCGCTTGTTTGCTCACACCCGAAGAAGTGGTCGTGGAAAACATTCCCGACATCATCGACATCAACAACCTGATCAGTCTGATGCAGGACATCGGGGTCAAGGCGACCAAAACGGCGCCGGGTACCTGGAGTTTCCGTTCAGATGAGATTGATTTGGATAAGCTTTACGGTAAGGATTACCTCAAAAAAAGTGCTGCCTTACGCGGATCTGTCATGCTGGTCGGCCCGCTGGTGACCCGTTTCGGCAAAGCCGTCGTTTCCAAACCGGGCGGTGACAAAATTGGTCGCCGCAGACTCGACACTCATTTTATTGGCATTCAAAAACTCGGCGCTACGTTCGAATACGATGCTGAACGGTTTTTGTATACGGTCGAAGCCAACGGCTTGACTGGCTGTTATATGCTACTCGATGAGGCTTCCGTTACCGGTACCGCCAACATCGTGATGGCTGCCGTATTGGCCAATGGCCGCACCACCATTTACAACGCCGCTTGCGAACCATATATCCAACAGCTTTGCAAAATGCTGAACCGTATGGGCGCCCGCATCTCGGGCATCGGTTCCAACCTGATTTCCATCGACGGGGTGGATGCGCTGAAAGGCTGCAAACACCGTATTTTGCCTGATATGATCGAAGTGGGCAGTTTTATCGGTATGGCCGCCATGACCGGTTCGGAAATCACCATCAAAAACTGCGCCTACGACGAACTCGGCATCATACCGGATTCTTTTCGGCACTTGGGCATCCAGTTGGAACGCCGTGGAGACGATATTTTCATTCCTGCACAAGAAAGCTATACCATCGATACGTTTATGGACGGTTCTATTTTGACGGTGGCCGATGCTCCTTGGCCTGGCCTGACTCCAGATTTACTATCCGTAATGCTGGTTGTTGCAACACAGGCAGTCGGCAGCGTGCTTATCCATCAGAAAATGTTCGAAAGCCGCTTGTTTTTCGTAGACAAACTCATTGACATGGGTGCGCAGATTATTCTTTGCGATCCGCACCGCGCAACCATCATTGGTTTGGGACAACGCCAGGCTTTAAGAGGTGCCACCATGTCTTCGCCCGATATTCGTGCTGGGATTGCCTTGCTCATCGCTGCCATGTCGGCCAAGGGTAAAAGCAAGATTTACGGCATCGACCAAATCGACCGCGGCTATCAGGATATTGACGGACGCCTGAATGCTCTAGGAGCTCATATTCAGCGATGTGAAGATTAAAAAGACATGATTCGTAATAAAGACGTTTTCTCAATTGGGAAGTTGCACAAACCCCATGGTATCAATGGTGAAGTCAGTTTCGGTTTTACCAGTGACGTGTTCGATCGAACCGACTCTCCGTATTGGGTGCTCGAAATGGATGGTATCTTGGTGCCTTTCTTTGTAGAATCCTATCGATTTAAATCATCGGAAACTGCTTTGGTAAAGTTTGAAGGTATCGATTCCGAGGAACGGGTTCGCGAATTTTCCGGTAAGGAAGTTTATTATCCTGCCAAATTTGCTGACAAGGAAGAGGATCCCGCCGAAAGCTGGAATTTCTACATCGGTTTCGCTGTTTTCGACGAACAAGTCGGTTACATTGGCAAAATCACGGACGTGGACGATTCCACACTCAACGTACTTTTTACGCTTAGCAAGGATGAACACGAAATACTGATGCCGGTAGCCGAGGAATTCTTTACCGAAATTGACCTCGAAAACCGGGAAATGCACGTGAACCTTCCAGAAGGCTTATTAGACTTATGATCCGCACGGTTGACCTGTCGATTGGTTACCATCAGGGCAAGACCATCAGGACTGTTCAACAACACCTGAACCTGTTGGCTGTTTCTGGGGAACTAATTGCGCTCATCGGGCCAAACGGTTGCGGAAAATCCACTTTGTTACGAACCTTGGCAGGTTTGCAAGAACCGCTTGCTGGCAGCGTTCAGCTGGAAGAAATCGATTTGAATGCTTTAAAATTAGCTGAACGGGCCAAACAGATCAGTTTGGTGTTGACCGACTCCGTCCAATTGGGCTATGTAACGGTGGTACAACTCGTTGCCATGGGGCGCCATCCGTATACGACCCTTTCGGGCAAACTGAGCAAGAATGATGAAAAACATATTCAGGATGCGCTTAAGGCGGTTCACTTGGAAACTTTTGGCAACCGTTTGGTTTCCGAACTCTCGGATGGTGAACGACAGCGTGTCATGATTGCAAAAGCGTTGGCACAGGATACGCCCATCATTTTGCTGGACGAACCCACCTCCTTTTTGGATTTGCCAAATCGGGTGGAAATATTGCTATTGCTCAAAAAACTGGCCCGTGAGATGCAGAAGTGCATCCTTATTTCAACCCACGAAATTGATTTGGCCATTCGTTTGGCCGACAAGCTCTGGCTGATGAAAGCAGGTGAAACACTTAAAACCGGCACGCCAGCCGAATTGTCGGATAATGGCAGCATTCAGTCGGTCTTTCACGGTGATTCGTTCGGCTTTGATCCTGAAACAGGCCATGTTATCATTTTTTAAGGTGTCCGAGGGAAGGATACCTCCGAATTTCTGTTAAATTTGTAACCAGAAATCTGTTCATGAAGCGAATTGCCATCCGCCATCAAATTCAAAAGCTGAAAAAAAAGTTTCAGCTGACCATTTTCAATGAAAGTACGCTGGAAAATTTCTTTTCCCTACGTGTTTCGTTGTTGGATGGTATTTTTATGGCTGCATCTCTGGCGCTCATCGTGTTTTTCCTTTCATGGTTTCTAATGGCACATACCCCTTTACGGTCTTTCTTACCACAGGATTTGGACCCCAGATTGAGGCAAACGATGATTAAAGAGGCCGCTCGGGTGGACTCTTTGTCGGATGTATTGGACAGACAAGCCAAATATCTGAAGGTTATCAACGGCATTATTTCAGGAAACATTCCGATGGATTCCTTGCGTAAAAAAGAAGGTAAGATTACCATCGATTCGTTGGCTGTGAATAATTTGAAACTCATGCCTGCCACCAAACGGGAAATAAAATTTAGGGAAGAGTACGAGGACAATGAAAAATACAACTTGTCCATTCTGAGTCAAAAAGCGACTGAAAAGAATATTCTGCTGTATCCGCCGCTCAAAGGTAAGGTAACGAGCAAATTCAATCCAAAATTAAAAGCGTTCGGCATTCGCATCGAAACCTCCAACTTGCAACCTTCCGTAGCGGTGCTGGACGGAACGGTTCTGTTTGCCGCTTATACATCCGATTACGATTACGTGGTGGAAATCCAGCACAATAATGACTATATTTCGGTCTACAAATACAACACCGAATTGTTGAAGAAACAAGGAGACAAGGTCAAAGCAGGGGAGGCCATCGGCATGGTCGGTGAAAATCCTGCCAGAACCGGTTTGCCAGCTTTACAGTTTGAACTGTGGCACAAAGGCATTGCGTTAAATCCCGAAGAGTACATCGTGTTCTGAACTATGGAAAACAACAACACAACGAAACAAATTGCCATTTTGGGTTCAACCGGATCCATCGGAACACAGGCTTTGGAAGTGATTCGTGCCTATCCGGACCGGTTTGAAGTGTATGCGTTGACCGCCAACAATCAGGTGGATCTGCTCATCAAGCAAGCTAGGGAATTCATGCCTGAAGCGGTTATCATCGGCAACAAGGATCTGTATTTGAAACTGAAGGAAGCTTTGGAGGATTTGCCCATTAAAGTATATGCAGGAATGGACGCTATCGTTCAGATCGTGGAATCGGAACCCATCGACATGGTGCTGGCTGCCATGGTTGGTTACGCCGGTTTACTGCCTACGATACGCGCCATCCAAGCTGGCAAGGCCATCGCCTTAGCCAATAAGGAAACAATGGTTGTGGCCGGTGAAATCATCAACGAGCTGGCTCAGAAACACCGGGTGCCCATCTTCCCCGTCGATTCCGAACATTCTGCCATTTTCCAGTGTCTAGAAATGTACAATCCCATTGAAAAAGTCATTTTGACGGCTTCCGGGGGGCCGTTTCGCAAAACAGCTTTCCGGGATTTGGCAAACATGACTAAAAGAGAAGCGCTCAAACATCCGAATTGGGACATGGGTGCCAAAATAACCATTGATTCCGCTTCGATGATGAACAAAGGTTTCGAGGTTATCGAAGCCAAATGGCTTTTCAACCTGAAGCCGGAACAAATCGAGGTGGTGGTGCATCCGCAATCCATCATTCATTCCATGGTTCAGTTTCAGGACGGTTCCATCAAAGCACAGTTGGGGCTTCCGGATATGAAATTACCCATCCAGTATGCATTCAGCTATCCGGAACGTCTTCAAACCAATTACCCTCGGGTGGATTTCCGCCAATATGCTTCGCTTACCTTTGAGGAACCAGATTTGAAACGGTTCCGCAACCTGCAATTGGCTTACAAAGCATTAGCCAAAGGCGGATCCATGCCTTGCGTGCTCAATGCTGCCAACGAAATTGCGGTCGATGCTTTCTTGAAAGACCGCATCGGCTTCTTAGAAATGTCGGACCTGATCGAGAAGACCATGGCTCTGACGGAATTTATCGAAAAACCCACCTACGACGATTATGTGGCGGTGGACACTGCGGCCAGAGAACGGGCCAAATCCTATCTAATTTAAAACAACAGACAACCTCATGGAATTATTTTTGATTCGCGCTTTCCAACTGATACTGAGTTTATCCATCTTGGTGCTCATTCATGAACTGGGGCATTTCCTATTTGCCAGGCTCTTTAAAGTCAGGGTGGAAAAGTTTTATATGTTTTTCAATCCGGCTTTCTCCATTTTCAGAGCCAAGAAAATTGACGGTAAACTCAAGTTTTCCTGGTTCAGTAAAAATCCGCCTGCTTCGTTTAAGAAGGTTCCAGAAAAAACGGAATTCGGCTTAGGATGGGTGCCCCTTGGCGGCTATTGTGCCATTTCGGGTATGATCGATGAATCGATGAATACGGAGGCTATGGCTGAACCCCAGAAACCCTGGGAGTTCCGTTCCAAACCTGCAGGCCAGCGTCTGCTGATTATGGTTGGTGGTGTCCTGTTCAATTTCATACTGGCTTTGATGATTTATTCAGCCGTGTTGAATGTTTGGGGCGAAGAATATTTGCCTGTACAGAATGCTTCCATGGGTATGGATTATTCTCCTGCAGCCCACAAGGCTGGGTTTAAGGATGGTGACCGTTTGGTTTCAGCCGATGGTGTCACATTTGAACAATTTAACGACGAGGCTATGCGTCTTATTGCCAATGCGAAAGAAGTGGTGGTGATGCGTGATACGCAACAAGTGCTTATTCAAATGCCTGTCAAGTTTATGGAAACGCTCATTACGGGCGAGCAAGGTTTTGCAGGTTTTCGTTTTCCGACTGTCATTAAAGAAATTACAAAGAATTCTCCTTGCGATAAAGCAGGATTATTGAAAGGTGACAGCCTGACAGCCATTAACGGTAAATCGTTGGAGACCCTTCCTGATTTTATAGAAGAACTCGGCAAGCACAAAGAGAAATCGATTCAACTGGATTTCTACCGTAACGGCGTAGCTCATAGCATTAAAATTACACCGGACTCAGATGGAAAGTTGGGATTTGTAACCAGTCTTCCCGAAGACATCTTCGTTACGCGGGTGGAAAAATTCTCATTCTTCGCGTCCATTCCCGCAGGTATTAAAAAAGGTATCGGTAAATTGACCGGCTACGCCAGCGACATGAAGTATGCCTTTACAAAAGCTGGTGCCAAGAGTCTTGGTGGGTTCGGTACACTCGGTAAATTGTTCCCGGCCGAAATTGATTGGAAGCATTTTTGGGAAACGACCGGATTCCTTTCCATCATTTTGGCTTTCATGAACATTCTTCCCATCCCTGCTTTGGATGGTGGACACATCCTTTTCTTGCTGTATGAAATTGTAGCACGACGCAAACCAAGCGACAAGTTTATGGAATATGCACAAATGACGGGCATGTTCCTACTCCTTGCCTTGTTGGTCTATGCCAATGGCAATGACCTATATAGGTGGCTGTTCAAGTAGTTTTCAAGTAAATTTCCTGACACGATATAGGTGTAATAATTGGTGGAAATACAGTGTTAAATGTGTGAGGCTCTCGGGTAACCGAGGGCCTCTTTTGTTGTGTATCAATAAGATACACTAATTATTCACATGCTTGAATGGATTAGACCTGCCTACAGTACAAAAAATCTCCTCTTTTTATGTATATTTTTGTAAGCATAACAACCTGTTTAATCTATGAAAAGACATTCCGTCTGGATACTTCTTATTCTTTTGTGCTGTACGACCGTTGGTGCTCAATCCTTGAAGCATCCTGGAATCCCCAATTTCAAATGGATGAAGGACGTCGGAGCCAGAATAAAGCCTACCAAACAAAAAATATACAATGCTTGCGATTTCGGAGCTGTTTCAGATTCTTCCATACTAAGCACCGCTGCAGTGCAAAAAACAATCGATGCTTGTGCTGGCAAGGGTGGCGGTATCGTCACTTTCTCCAAAGGCAATTACTGCATCGGTTCCATTTTTTTGAAAAGTGGTGTCAACTTCAACATTCCCGAGGGTGTCCAACTTTTCGGCAGCAGAGACTTGAACAATTATCCCCTGATCAATACCCGTGTGGCTGGTATCGAAATGAAATGGCCTGCTGCGTTGATTTCGACCATTGGTCAAAAGAACGTAGAGATTTCCGGTAAAGGCAAAGTTTGGGGACAAGGCAAAGTTTTCTGGGAAAAATATTGGATAATGCGTAAGGATTACGACAAAAGGGATTTGCGTTGGATCATCGATTACGATTGCATGCGTCCTCGTTTGGTTTTGATACAGGATTGCCAGGATTTCACAATGACCGAAGCCGGGTTCTTCGAAGCAGGTTTCTGGACAGTTCACGTTTTATACAGCCAATACGTTACCATCGACGGCATCATTGTGAACAACAACAATGCTGGTAAAGGCCCCAGCACCGATGGCATCGACATAGATTCCTCCAACCGTATTCTGGTTCAGAATTGTGACATCAGTTGCAACGACGATAATTTTTGCTTGAAGGCAGGTCGTGATGCAGATGGTCTTCGCGTGAACCGCCCCACTGAATATGTCATCATCCGCAATTGCATTGCTCGTCAGGGAGACGGACTGTTCACATGTGGAAGTGAAACCTCCGGTGGCATTCGCAATATTGTCGCCTACAACATGACTGCATTGGGTACCAAAGTGGGCATGCGCTTCAAATCGGCCTTAAACCGCGGTGGAGTTGTTGAAAACGTCTATCTGTCGAACTTTAGGATGCAGGATATTCGCGATCCGTTCCAAATCAACCTGAATTGGAACCCTGCGTACAGTTATTCGGAATTGCCTCAAGGTTATGTTTGGGATAGTATTCCGGATCATTGGAAAGTCATGCTTACCAAAGTGGAACCAGAAGCCTTGGGTATCCCAACCTTTCGCAACATCTGGTTCAACGACATACAAGCTAAGGATTGTAAGGTGGCCATCATTTGTGAAGGCGTTGAGAATTCCCCTGTGGAAGGTTTTTTCCTAAAAAACGTACATATTACCGGTGAAAACCCTGGCCGAATGTACTGGGCCAAAAACTGGAAACTGAAAAATGTCTCCATTTCAGGCGAAAACGGAGAACGTGTTGATATTAGAAATTCGGTCAATGTGCCGCTCTATAAATAAAAGATGAAACGAGTACTTTATTTGCTCATTTTTGGTATTGCCATCAGCCTGACTGTTTCAGCTGGAAAGAATGCACCGATAGACAGGCAGTCACTAGTCAAAAGGCATACCATCCATATTTCTGCTTTTGACTCCTTGTCTTCTTTGTCGGTGGGCAATGGGAATTTTGCATTTACGGTCGACGCCACCGGTTTGCAAAGTTTCCCGGAACGTTATAAGGATGGTATTCCTCTTGGAACGCAATCCCAATGGGGCTGGCACAGTTTTCCAAACACGGAAAACTACAAACCAGAAGAAACGCTCAAAAACTATAATTTTCGGGGCAAGGAAGAACCCTATGCCGTGCAATTCAATGAGCAGGGGCGACAGCAGAGTGCCGCCGATTATTTTCGTTCAAACCCGCACCGTTTGCATTTGGGTATTGTAGGCCTCGAAATGTTCTCACCTACTGGCAAATGCCTTCAGCAAGAAAACATTTCCCAGATATTTCAATCGCTGGACATGTGGAATGGCCAGATATCCAGTTCGTTCCGTGCTGGTGAAAACGTTGTGGAAGTAGAAACATCCTGCCATCCCTACAAAGATCGAATTGCCGCATCGATTCGTTCAGCCTTGTTCAAGACCGACCGATTGGCTGTCAAGTTCGATTTCCCGTATCCGTCGGGCCAACATTCCGACGATGGCTGTGATTGGACCAAACCTGAAAAGCATCAAACAGAAATTATCATTCAGGATGTCCATTCGGTCACGCTTAAAAGGACCATAGACAATGACACTTATTTTGTATGGATTCGGTGGAACGGGCAGGCAACCTTTACTGAAAAGGCGCCCCATCAGTTCAGACTAACCACGCAGGACAACGATTTGCGTTTTACGTGCGAATTCCTGCCCGAATTACCAAGCGTATGCACAAGCGATCCCGAAAATCTCACGGATTTGGTACTTGAGGACCGCACAGCTAGTAAAAACTATTGGAATGCCTTTTGGAAAAGGGGTGGAGCAGTCGATTTTTCTGCTTGCACCGATCCAAGAGCTTTTGAATTGGAACGGAGGGTCGTTCTTTCTCAATATTTGATGGCTATTCAATGTGCCGGAAAATACCCCCCGCAAGAATCGGGTTTGACCTACAACACTTGGTTCGGAAAATACCATCTGGAAATGCATTGGTGGCATGCCGCTCATTTTGCCCTTTGGGGCAGACCCGACTTGCTGGAACGCAGCATGGGCTGGTACAAAAAGGTAGAACCTCAGGCTGCTGCCATTGCCAAACGTCAGGGATTCAGCGGTGTACGCTGGATGAAAATGACCGACCCTTCTGGCATTGAAGCCCCTTCTAAAGTGGGCTCTTTCCTCATTTGGCAACAACCGCATTACATCTACTTGGCTGAACTTCTTTATAGGGACCATCCCGACACAGCCACGCTCAACGCTTACAAGGATTTGGTGTTCGAAACCGCCGATTTCATGGCCAGCTTTGCCGATTACGATGGCCTGGAGGACCGTTATGTGCTAAAAGGTGCAATTCCTGCTCAAGAAACGTTGAAAGCATCTGAAACGGTGAATCCGCCCTTTGAACTGAACTATTGGTATTTTGCATTAAAAACCGCCCAACAATGGAGGGTTCGTCTCGGCATGCCAAAAAACATGAAGTGGGAAATTATTCTGGACAAACTTTCACCACTTGCCTTTCAAGATGGATTATATTTAGCTGCTGAAACCGCTACCGACACCTATAAGGATACGCGTTTCACCTCCGACCACATGGCCGTTCTTGGAGCATTAGGCATTTTACCTGCTTCCAGGCTGGTTCGCCCAGACATCATGACAAACACCTTCAACTGGATTTGGACGAATTGGAACTGGGGCAAAACCTGGGGCTGGGATTATCCGATGACAGCCATGTGTGCTGCGCGTCTTGGTTTGGGAGAGAAAGCAGTTGGTGCCCTGTTGATGGATAAAAGGACCAATACCTATTTGGTGAACGGTCACAATTATCAGGACGACCGACTTCGCATCTATTTGCCTGGTAACGGTGGTTTGCTCACCGCAGTAGCTATGATGTGTGCTGGTTGGGACGGAAGCAAGGGTGTAAACCCCGGTTTCCCAAAGAATGGCAAGTGGAAAGTGCGTTGGGAGGGTTTGCAACCGATGCCTTGATCGATTTGGAACAATGAATTAAATTACGATATGAAAAAATCACCTTTTTATCTGATACTGCTGGCTATGGTCATCGGTTTGTTCACGCAGTGCACCAGCCTGTTTGACGAAGCCTATCAACGCCCTTCCTGGCTGGAACCTCCCATTTATGAGTTGCTTCAGAAGGACGGCAGATTCACTGGATACCTTAAATGTGTGGACAGTACACTTTATGCCCGAATTTTGAAATCGGCCAGTAACTATACGGTTTTCGCTCCTACGGACGAAGCCTTCGACCTTTATCTTCAAAAAACGGGACGTTTGTCCTTCCCCGCGAATGCATCTTCCAGTGACTCTGCTGCAGCTCGTCGTGAGGCAATTGCAAAGATTTCACCTTCCGAAGCAGATACCATTGTGGCCTACTCCATGGTTTTCAACAATTTTCAGTTCAATGAATTGTCTGATGTATTGACCAAAGGATGGGATACGTTGTCCAGTATCAAGAAAAAGACAGCATTCTACGAAGAGTTGCATCGGGAACCTTACAATGGTGATACGGTTTGGGTGATTGATGCCACAAGCGATGGAACAGCGATTGTCGGTGAAAACAATTATAAGTTCATGCCTACTTACTTAAGCCGCATTTTCAACAAACGCAGCTTGACGAGTTTCGATTATGAAACGTTTTACGATCGTGCTTATACAGGTGAAAACATTCAGAATGCGACCGTTGTGACAAAGGATATGTATGCCGAAAACGGTATCGTACATGCTGTGGATAGAGTGAACAAACCGCTTTCAAATCTGGAAAACCTGATCGCTGCAGATACGGCTTTCACTTATTTTGCCAGTATTCTGGATTCACACAATCCTACTGGAGACTATATTTTCAAAACTTTTGTCACAGACGATGCTTTGACGCAATATTATAAAGAATTGTACCCTGAGCGAAACATCGACAAAGTTTTTGTGAAATTCTATACAGGGCTTCCCATCTCTCCAAGCACCGAAAAAGTAGGATTTACGGATAAACTGGCCGAAACGACTGGTTATACCATGGTGATGCCAAGTAACAAAGCTGTTCAGAAATTCTACAACGAAAAAATCAAACCTTTTGCTACTAAGCTCGGATATACTTCCATCAACGATGTTCCGATTAGTCTTTGGAACCTTTTCCTGAATTCGCACATGAGCAAGGATCTTATTTGGCCATCCCGTTTTTCGAGCTCTATGAATGCCAACAGTGAATTTTACAACGGATTGGGCAGCAACGGCAAGAGTTTCACCGAGATGAACTTTAAGTCTACCAAGGTGGCCAGCAATGGATTTCTTTACACGTTGGACGATACGACCTATATTCACCCGAAACAGTTTGAAACCGTTTTTGGTCAATTGTTGCTCGATCCGGATTATTCCTGGATGGCTGCCGCTCTGAATAAATATTATGGTTCAGCCTTGCAGGAAGAATTGATGCGTAGCCCACTGAACGGTTATAATTCAGAATACTATATTATCTTTTTAATGTCGAATACGGCACTTGCCCGGAATGGTTACACCATGACAGGTGAAGGGGAAGAACTTTCTTTTAATAATCAAGACTGTTCGTCCGGCTTACTAACTGCTGAGGAGCGCCTGAAGCGACTTATTCGTTCCTGTGTGTATGTTCGTATTCGTAATAGTCAAATGAACAATACTTTAGCAAACTTCTTTGCAAAAGGGCAGGTTGCAGCACCAACGAACTGTTATAAAAACTATGGAGCCGAAATTGCTGTGAATTATTATGGTGATATGGTAAAAATGCTATGTCCTGCTGGCGCAGCTGCCCAAAATTCGCTTCAAATCCAGATGCTCGGAAAATACGATTACGGAACCAGCTCTTATTTAGTGGCTACTAAAATGACCAATCTGAATTTCAATAACGGGGTGGTCTATTCTTTAGGAACCAATGATTTGCTTGATTATTGCAACTCACCAGTCACTTGGGATGAAAAGTCCATAGGTTCCTACTTGTTGGATTTAGCCTGCGTAAATGACGTAAACTTGACCACATATAAGCAATATGCCACCAAAGTGCTGTTTTCTTCGACTTCAACAGGATGGGCAATGCCCGAAGAAATCGGCGCGATGGATCAATTGACCATTCTTGCACCGAACAACACAGCCATGGCCAAAGCCCAAACCGACGGCTATCTTCCCAAATATGCCGATTTGACGACTGAAGCCAACATCCTGAAAGCCCGTCAATTTTTGCTGTTGCACATGTTGAATGGTCGTGTGATGGTGAATGATATGGATACAACGAAAATGAATGGAACCGGTGTCATCTACGATTACAAGACTTCCTCCTTTGCAACAACAGTGACTTTACCTTCTTATTATGTAAGTGGAAAGAACGCTATGTTGGTGGACATAACTAAAGCTTCTGACGGCTGTCTTCAATTTCAGACCAATTCCTCTACTTCAACCTCCTCTAATGCCACTCCGGTTAAAATAACCTTGAGCACGCAGACGAACAATAAAAAGTACAGCAACTTGTATTGCCGGAGGGGTGTGATCCACGAATTAAACGGCTACTTGCCCTGCGTACCCATTCAGAAATAACCGAAAACCTGAACCATGAGCCCAATAAAAAAACATATGCAGGTTTTGACGACAGCCTTTTTGCTTGCCTTCAGCCTTTCGTCAGCAACTGTTTACGCACAGACCAAGATTATAGTCCGCGGTACGGTGGTGGATCTGAATTCAAAAGAAGGTCTAGCTTACGTCAACATCGTTGAAATGGACAACGACAATCGCTTTGTATCTTCCGGTCTAACCGATTCAGACGGTAAGTTTGTGATGAACATCAGTAACCAACCCGGTACGAAATTGGCATTCACCTTTTTAGGATACAAAAAACAAATAGTGCCTGTTGGAACGAAAGCTGTTTTCAACATCAGCTTGGAATCCAATGAACAAATGTTGCGTGAAGTCTCTGTGACAGCACAGAAGTCTGTTAATGATGGGATGATGAATGTGAAAGAACGCAATATGACGGTGGCATACAGTAAAATTGATGCTAAAAGCTTGGAAGATTTGCAGGTCGCTTCCATCGACGATGCCCTGCAGGGTCGTATGGCCGGTGTGGACATTGTTGCTACTTCGGGTGAACCTGGAGCTGGTATGAGTATCCGTATTCGAGGAACCACGTCCATCAATTCTTCCAGCGATCCGTTGATTGTCGTTGATGGAATCCCGTTTGAAACGGTTATTGACGAGAATTTCGACTTTGCTACGGCAGATGAAGAACAATACGCCACCCTGTTGAACGTGGCACCTGCCGATATCGAAGAAATCGTGGTGCTTAAAGATGCTGCTGCAACAGCTATTTGGGGTTCTAAAGGTGCTAACGGGGTACTTCAAATCAAAACAAAGCGTGGTACCATCAGCAAACCCAAAGTACAATATACGTTCAAAGGTACAGGCGAAAATGCTCAGAAACCCATTCCCACATTGAATGGTGATCAATACACTTCTTTAATTATGGAAGCCAAGCAAAATACGGCGGAAGCTGGCATTGGTACTGTCATGACACCTCTAGCTTTTCCAGAATTCTTCTATGATCCCAAAAATCCCTATTATTTTTACAATTTTGGACAAAATACGGACTGGGCTGATGCGGTGACCAAAGACGGTTTCACCCAAGATCATAACGTTTCCTTGTCGGGTGGGGGAGATAAGGCTCGTTACCGAATGTCTATGGGTTACTTAAGTCAGGATGGAACAGTCATCGGTCAAAAATACGACCGTTTGACTTCCCGTGTAAATTTGGATTATTTTGTTTCGGACAAGGTTCGCTTTTCGGCAGACATAGCCTATACCAGAGGTGACAAGGAAGGAAACTATGCGACGGATGTGCTTTCCAAGTCGTACACGAAGATGCCCAACCAAAGTATTTATGAGTATACGAATGCAGGAGAACAGACTTCTGTTTATTTCTCGCCTGAAGTCACTCCACAGGGTACTTGGACTCCAGCCAGTGACGGGGGTATTTACAATACCTTGGCAATGGCCAATGCCAGTACCAACCGAGTCATTTCGGAGCGTGTGGTACCGACCCTGACCCTGCAATATCAGTTTTTGCCCGAAACCCTTCGTTACCAATTGGATGTTGCTTTTGACATCAACAACACCAAAACCAATAAGTTCCTACCGCAAATTGCCACCGGTAGCTCTTGGTATGAATCCAGCGTAAACCGTAGTGTAGACACGGAATCCAAATCTTTTGGTGTTCAGACGTTTAATAAATTGTTTTTCACACCTAAATTAGGTAAGGACCACGACTTGGTGACCATGGCGGCTCTTACCACCAGCGACAGTCGTAGCCAATCTCAAGGGCGCGTTTCTTCCAATACTGCCTCCATTTATTTGCAGGATACACCTTATTCCAACTATTCAGGTACGGAAAAAACCGGAATTAGTTCCAGCTCGAATCAGGTACGTTCCATGTCCATGTTGATCAACGCAAACTATGCCTATTTAGACAAATACATAATCGGTGGTAGTTTGCGTTATGAAGGCAACTCCAAATTCGGCAGCAACTACCGCTATGGTGCTTTCCCAAGTATTTCGACACGCTGGCGCATTTCCAACGAGTCGTTCATGCAGAACTTCAAGAATTTGAACGAACTCAGTCTTCGTGCAAGTTACGGTGTCAATGGCAACTCTCCAAGTGGCAACTATCTGTCATACAGTATGTACGATACGTATAGCTATCAATATATGGGAGAGAACGGGGTGTATGCACAAAATATGAGTTTGGACAACCTACGATGGGAAAAAGCAATCCAGTACAATGCAGGCTTGAATTACATAGGGTTCAACAATATGATAAACATTGATATCGAAGTGTACCGGAAGCGGACCAGCGACCTTTACTTCAATAATGTCGCCCTGCCAACTACTTCTGGTTACACGGGTATCAATATGAACGTTGGAACCATGGACAATCAAGGATGGGAACTAAGTGTCTTGACCACCCCCATTCGGACAAAGAAATGGAAGGTTGAATTTAATTTCAACGTAGCCCGTTCGGTAAACATCATTCGCGATTTGTCCGAGTATATTGCCCTGGAAAAAGGAGTGACTACATCAAATGGTCAGTATCTCTCTGTCATTCAAATTGGACAGCCACTTGGTTCCTTCTATGGCTACCAGTACGACGGTGTTTATCTGAACAAATCGCAGACCATTGCCAAGGATAAAAACGGGAACAATATTTACGATATCGACGGAAATCCGGTCTATCAGAAGTTTGGCTATCCGACCACCAATTATCAATTTCAGGCTGGTGATGCACGATACAAAGATGTGAACCACGATGGAAACATCAATTACCTCGATGTGGTTTACCTCGGTGATGCCAATCCACTTTTCACGGGTGGTTTCGGCCCAACCATCAATTATATGAATTGGACAGTCGCTTCCTATTTTTATTTCCGCTATGGCAACGAAGTGGTGAACAGCACCAAGATGGAAATGGAAAACATGTACGATTTCGACAATCAAAGCACTGCTGTGTTGCGGCGTTGGAGAAGACCCTATGAAGATGCATCATCGGCACCAAAAGATATACTTCCTAGAGCATTGTTTGGCTATGGTTACAACTGGTTGGGTTCCGACCGTTATGTGGAAGACGGTTCCTTCTTACGTTGGAAAAGCTTTACACTTAGCTACCGTTTGCCGAAAACACTCCTTAAGCCATTGGGTATTACGGACTTTAAGTTGAACTTCACTGCTCAGAACATTTACGTCTGGACCAATTACACCGGTATGGACCCTGAAGTTTCCATTGGTGGATCCAGCATTTATTCCGTTGGATACGACCATACAAGAGCGCCCAAGGCCAAAGAGTTTGCCTTTGGAGCCACCCTATCCTTCTAATCCAGAAATTATGAAAACATTGAAAAAAATAGGAATCTGTTTCATCATTCTTGTCATCGGATTTAGCTTCACGTCCTGTGACAAATGGCTGACGCTGCAACCGGAAGATGGTGTGACCTTTTCGGATTATTTTAAGAGTCAGTCGGACGTTGATGGTCTAGTCGTTGGCATTTATTGTGAAATGATGGATGCTGCCTATATCAAAAATCTCTTCCTTTGGGGAGAACTTCGTGGCGACATGCTGACAGGTGGTTCCAAGCCTTTGGCATCTTATACCTCCGTGATTTCTGGCGAAATCAATTCATCCAACACGATTTGCCAATGGAGTGGATTCTACTCGGTCATCAATAATTGCAACATTGTTATCAAGTTTGCCGATTATCCCATCAAGAAGAATCTGGATGCTTCTTATACACAGAAAGAAGCGGATGAATACAAAGCAGAGGCACTTGCCATTCGTGGTCTGACCTACTTTTACCTTTTGCGCTCTTTCGGCGAAGTGCCTTTGGTCCTGAATGCTTCCTTGTCGGATGCACAGAAATACACTATCGCCAAATCGAGCAAGGAAGAGGTGATGAAACAAATCATTTCCGATCTGACTGTTGCTGATTCTTCACTTACTCCATCTTACAATTCGGACAAGCAGAAGGGTCGAATAACAAAGTGGGCTATAAAAGCTATTTTGGCAGATGTTTATTTGTGGAACGAAGAGTATGCCAAAACCAGAAAGTGTTGCGATGCCATCATTTCTTCTGGAAAATTCAATATGATACCAGTGGACCGTTCTCTGGTGTATATTGAAGAATCAACTGTCATTCAGGCTGATACAGTTTATTATGCGGACGACTCACAGATAACCAACTTATTTAATGCTGTGTATTCGACTGGTAACAGCACGGAAAGCATTTTCGAGTTGAACTTCAATGAAATGAAGACAAATGGTCTTTGGGACTTATTTTCCTCTTCCAAGAATGTTCTAATCGCCAATACTGAAAATATAGAGTCCAATTACTTTATACCCTATATGACCGATGCAAACGTCTTTGATATTCGCTCCAAATCGTTTGCCTATAAGGGAACGATGATTTGGAAATATATGGGCTTAACCAGGAATGGTTTGCCCAGAAACAATGCCCAATCTTATTCCAGCTGGATTTTTTACCGTTATCCTGAAATTCTGCTGATGAAAGCGGAAGCCTTGATTGAAGAAGCCAAAGTCGATTCCAATCAGGCAAAACTATCAATGGCCTTGGAGCTCATTCAGCGCGTACGCATTCGTGCCAACGCCCTAAAAAATACGGAAGTCAAATTTACAGAAAACAACATCAAACCGACCGAATTGGAAGCCTATTTGCTCAATGAACGTGCCCGTGAATTCTTGTTTGAAGGCAAACGTTGGTATGATGTGTTGCGTTTTGCGAAGCGCAACAACTATGAAAACATAAACTACCTGTTGAACCTCGCTCTGAACACTTCAGCGCCTTCTGAAAAACAGAAGAGCCTGCAGACCAAGTATAAAGATACTCGAAGTCATTACTGGCCCATCTATGTGACGGAACTTGAAAACAATCCGAAACTCATTCAAAATGATTTTTATGAAACCAAATAAAAATAGTGCTTTTCAGCTCATAAAGCTTTTTGGCTTGATGTTTGTCACTGTGCTGATTTCCTGCGGTGACCCGAATGCCAACATGCATTACGCTACCAGTGACGTGCCAATGATCGATGATTATCTGTCAACGAAGGACAGTAGTTTGACTGACTTTGCCGCCATCATTGAAAAAACGGGATATCAGGGGACATTGCACGCCTACGGTACTTATACCTGTTTTGCCCCGACCAATACTGCCATTGCCACTTGGTGTCAAGATAAATACGGAGTGTCATCCTGGAAGATGCTTTCGATCGATACGTTGAAAGAGATGGTTCGTTTTCACCTTATAAACGATACGATTTCAACTGCTTATTTTGAGGACGGACGGCTCAGTACACCGAACGGGCTGAAAAAGTACTTGACGACAAGCACGAAACTCGATACAGAGAACAAAACCTATATTGAAGTGAACCGACAGGCCAGAATCATTGAAAAAGATATTTATGCCGAAAACGGGATCATTCACAAGATCGATGCTGTTCTTACACCCAATCCCAACACCGTTTGGCAAGCCATCAAATCGGAATTTCCAACCAATGAATATTCCATATTCGTCGGAGCGCTCGAACAATCGGGTATGGACTCCATTTTAAATAAGGAATCTGCCGATACCACCTGGTTCACTCTATTGGCTGAACCTGATTCAGTCCTACAAGCCGCTGGCATTCAAACAGTTTCACAGCTCATTGACAGTATGGTTGTTATCAGGCCTGACATCAAACTACGTACCAATTTGCTGAATTTGTATGTCAAATACCACGTGGTTCCTTCTTTAGCCTATGTTGCCGATTTTATGAAAGTTTCCACTGAAGAAACCATGGTTGACGGAGAAGTAATCACCGTTAAAGTGAATCAATTGGATGTGATACTCAACAAATTCACCTATACAGAGCATTCTGATCCAGGTGTGCTGATAAACCGTGAAGTTGATTATACCGATTTCAGTTGCCGCAACGGTGTTATTCATACCCTTAAAACATTTATGCCCCCCAGACTTCGGGAGCCTGTGCCTGTTTACTGGGACATTGCCGAACAACCCGAACTGACTGCACTTAAAGAATTCCGTAAAGACGGAACCATTCTGAATTTCACTGAAGGTCAATTGTCTGAAATAAAATTCGCGGCCGCTTCTTCCGGAAAAGGAATTCAATATGCCTGCAGCAAGGTGTTCGGACTTAAATTCCAATACGTCAATTACGATTACTTGTATTTTGGTGTCAATCCAAGTGAGTTGACTTGGGTGGAAATGAAAACCCCGTTGCTGATTGCAGGAACGTATAAAGTTTGGGTCTGCTGGCGTCGTGTGGACTATGTGATGACGTTTCGCACTTCCTTCTTACAGGCAGGTCAACCCACACAAGTGTTCCCGAATGTTTACAGCACCTACGACTATGTTCCGACAGGTCAGACCGAAGCCCAGTTGCTGAACAGCGGATGGAAATACTATGTGGCTAAGCAACCGTATTCCAATTCCAGTCGTGGTATTGCCGATGACGGTAAGGTTTATGTTTCCCGTGTTCTTGGAACCATCACTGTCACTAAGACGGGTCGTCATACATTGCGATTCGAAGGTTTGACAGGCAACAATAAAGTGTATTGGGATATGATTCACTTTATTCCGGTCGGAGATGACCAGGTATGGCCACGTTTTGACGTTCTTGGTCATGAAATCTATAAAAATTCGCCCTGTAACTCTATTTATCCGTACGACCAACCATGCAGCTCCAATAATTAATACGTGATTATGAAGAACAATTATTTAAAATATACCCTTCTGACATTGTTGTATATGCCATTAGTATTTATATCCTGCAGCGATTGGGATGCGCATACGGCGGTTACTGACGCCAACTTGGGTAAAAATGCCTTGGAGGTGATCCATGCCGATGCCGATTTGTCCATTTTTTACAACATGGTTGTCAAGGCAGGTTACGATTCCATACTCAGTCAATATCCTGCCTGCACCGTTTTTGCACCGGTTAACAGTGCGTGGAGTTCAGTGGGTACAGATAGTCTGGAAGTTGTGAAAGGAATTGTCGGCAGCATGATCACTTCGCGTAAATTTCGTGCAAGCGACGCCAACTTTTCTGGCAAGATGCTAACTGTTAATGGTAAATCGATGAAGTTCGATGCTGCGATGCAGACTTTCGAGAACGCCACCATCCTTACGGCTGACATCTTGTCATCCAATGCCTATATCCACAAGGTCGATCAAGTGGTTCGCCGCAAGGATAATATATGGGAATACCTCGAAAAGAACACACGGTTCAAACAGGTTTCAGAAATGATGAGCATGAATTCACTCGTGATGGACCCTGTCAAAAGTCTGCAAATAGGAATAGATGATGATGGCCGAATCGTTTACGATACAGTACTGATGGCAACAAATCCCTTGCTTCAGAAATACCCGCTCAACAACGAAGATTCCACCTATACCTATGTCATCATCGCCGACGATGCCTATAACAATACGGTCGATCGGTACAAGCCCTATTTTAAAACAACATCTGTCACCACAACGGATTCACTGGTTCGTTTTAACGTTTGCGAAGACTACCTCTTCCACGGAAACGTAGCCATGACCAATCAACTCAATGTCAATGGAGTGCTTGTTCCACTTAATTCATCTGCCATGCTTCAGGATCCCATTGAATGCAGCAATGGCAAGGTGTATATTTTGAGTGCAGCCAAGATTTTGATGACCAATAAAATTAAGCCCATTCGAATTGAGGGTGAGGATTATACCCGTTGCATGAACGCTTCTTTTCTGTACAAACGTTACAAACGTTGGGCCAGCGGCAATTACGACATCATGTTGAGCGGTACGACCACTTATGAACAAATGACCTATTCTTCCACTAGTGGAAATTGGTTTAATGGTGTCAATTACTGGATTGAATTCAAAGCACCTGTTTACAATACAAAATACAAGATTCAATATGTCGCCATGGATGATTTGGGTGCCTCGCTCGAAGGTTTTCTGTTAACACAAAAATTGTTCGTTTCCCTTCCTGGAAAATCCGTTTTGGCCAAAAAAACAGGCTCCAACATTAACGGCATCGCCAATAATTTTAGGGGAGACACGTGTTTTGTTGGACAAACCTATTGTGGGGCTGAGTTACCAACTCTGACCTACTTGTCCTTATGGACTTTGACCGATTTGGACAACCAGTACATCGGAACAAAACTGACCATTCCGAACAGTGACATCTTGGATGTCTCCAAGGGGGGCATGTATGGTACACTAACCATGTGGCTGTGCAACACACCTCAGAAAAATTATCCGCTGGCTGGCCCTCTGTTTCTGGATTATATTGAATTGGTTCCACAGGTCACTGAATAAGTAAAACCATCTAAACACGTACAAATGCGATACTTAAAAACAATATTGATGGCATTCGTCTTATTGGGCAGTCTGACTGTTCTTGCCCAGGAGGAACAAAAAGAGACGAAGATGGTCTTGTCCGGTTTTGTCTATGATGCCGTAACAAAGCAACCGATTCCCGGTGCAACTGTAGGCATTATCGGTGTTACTTCGACTTTTACGGACGAAAAGGGTGCTTTTGGCTTGCACAAGACAGCAAACAACGCATCCATCTTTGTAAAAGCCACCGGTTATGCCACCCAAGTGATTCCTGTCAAGGGACAAAAGACCTTTACACTATATCTTAGTGATGCCAGTTTGAAAACCTCCAATCAGGACCTGATGATGCCTTTCGAAACGGTGGACAAAATTCAGAATACAGCTTCTGTCTCCACTTTTGACGGTGCAACTTTCAAGCAACGGGGCGTGTCTTCATCCGAAGAATTGCTGCAAGGTGCCAGCGGATTGAATACGATAGCACGTTCAGGAGCAGTCGGCAGTGGTGCCAATTTCTACATTCGAGGGTTCAATTCCATGAATACCAACACCCAGCCATTGATCGTGGTCGATGGTATGCCCTTTGACAACAAGGCTTACGGTACTTCCTTGATCGGTGGAAATATGACAACACCGCTTTCTTACACAGAAGCCAAAGACATTGAAAACGTCACGGTTATTAAAGATGGAACATCCTTATATGGATCCAAAGGTTCCAATGGTGTGATTCTCATCACAACACTTCGCCCAAAGGAAATGACAACTCGAATCAATTTCCATGCGTACATGGGTGTCAATTCAGCTCCTACCCAACGTTATAAGATGATGAAAGCCGGCGAGTACCGTTCCTACTTGTATGAAATGCTACAGGGCAGCGGTCAGTACAATCAGACCGAATTGCAGGATCTTCCCTATTTCAATACTGTCAAACCGTACCAAGAAAAATGGGGTTGGGAAGGGAACACGAATTATTACCGCTATCATCAGTCTACTGACTGGCAGGATGTTGTGTTTCGTAACAGCATGAGCAGCAATTATTACATTGACATCAAAGGTGGTGATGATGTGGCCGTTTTTGCCTTAGCCTTAGGGTATATGAAACATGAAGGCATTGTCACAGGCACTGACTTCAGCAGGTATACTGCCCGTTTCAATTCCCAATACAACATGAGTCGTGATTTCATATTGACAGCCAACATGAGTTTCAATTATGGGGAAAAGAATTTGAAGGATGAAGGAAATGTAACTACTAACCCGTTGATGATTTCATTGACCAAGGCTCCGTTCATGACTACCTATTTCTACGACGAAACCAATGTGCAAACGGCGACCCTCGAAGGAGCAGATGTGCTCGGTGTCAGTAATCCCTGGGTTGCGGTAAACAACACAGTGGCAAAGTCCAAAAACTATCGTTTCTATACCACCATCACCCCAGAATACAAATTGGGCAAGGATTTTAAATTGGTTGCCAATTTAGGTCTGACAACCGACAAAACAACTGAAATAACCTTCTATCCAATGCAGGGTATGAGTTATGCCGACCACTTGTTGGGGCCGGTGACCAATATGATGGGTCGTCGTTCCTTGCGTTACTATCAAATTTATACGGATGCGTATTTGGATTTCAACCATAAGTTTGCGTATGACAACGAGTTAAAAGTGCGGGGTGGTCTTCGCTACGAATACAACACCATTGAAGAAGACTGGAGCAAAGGTTACAACTCTTCTACAGACGACATGAAATCTGTCGGTTCAGGTGATCCGGATTATGCCAGAGCTGGCGGACTGTTGGGTGATACACGTTGGTTGTCCTATTATCTGAATGCGAACTACAACCTGTACAATCGCTATTTCCTTACCGCAAATGCATCCTTAGACGGGTCTTCCCGTTATGGTAAAGATGCCCCAGGTCTGGTAACGTTGTTTGACACTCCTTTTGCAAGCTTCGGGTCAGCAAGTGCTGCATGGTTGATTTCGTCCGAACCCTTCATCGATATGCCTGACTGGTTCGACATAGCTAAAATTCGTGCCAGCATCGGTACATCCGGCAACAACGACATTGGTGATTATGCAGCTCAGAAATACTATACATCGGCACCTTTCTACAAACAATACGGTGTGGTCCGTGCCAATGTAAGCAATACGGAGTTGCAATGGGAAACGGCTGTGAAAAAGAACATCGGATTTGACGCTTCTTTCTTGAAAGATCGCTTGCAACTCACTGTCGACCTTTATTCGAATACGACCAATAATTTGCTATGCAGCAGACAGTTGAATTCCAATGTGGGACTCTATACGTATTGGGATAACAACGGAACACTTAGCAACAAAGGAGCAGAAGCTTCCCTGCAAGGTCGCATCCTGAACGGTAAAGTGAAATGGGATGCAGGTCTAAGTATTTCAAAAAACAAAAATACGCTGACAGAATATGGCGACACCCGCTCCTTGACCCAATATGAAGGTGGGACCATTCTGACCGAGGTGGGACATCCCATTGCATTGTTTTACGGTTACAAGACTGACGGGATTTACAAGACAGATGCTGAAGCTACGAGCGCAGGCTTAACGACACTGACTTCCAACGGAACAATCTATTCATATGCTGGTGGCGACGTGAAATTTGTCAATTTAGATAATTCAGACCATGTGATTGATGCCAAGGATATGACAGTGATTGGCGATCCGAATCCCGATTTCTTCGGTTCATTCAATACTGCCCTAAAATGGAAACGATTCACGGCTAGTGCATTGCTTACTTATTCGGTGGGTGGTGACGTGTACAATGTCGTCCGTAAAAATCTGGAATCGATGACAGGAACTTCCAATCAAACAGCTGCCGTGAACAATCGCTGGAGGGCTGATAATCAGAATGCTACCATGCCTAAGGCAACCTGGAACGACCCAGCAGGAAATGCTCGTTTTTCAGATCGTTGGATCGAAGACGGTTCCTATGCGAAACTGAAAACATTAACCGTTTCGTATCAGATTCCCATTCAAAACGTACCCATCATCCGCAATGCAGAAGTGTATGTCACGGGAAATAATTTGCTGACTTTCACCAAATATTTAGGCTACGATCCTGAATTCAATATTTCCCAGAACCCCTTGTATTATGGCATTGATACTGGCTTGACCCCTCAGTCGGCTTCGGTATTGTTCGGAGTGCGAATTGGTCTGTAAGAAACGGAAAACGATGAAAACGATGAAAACGATGAAAAAGAATTATTTGAATAAAGCTGTCCTGTCGGTTTGCTGCATACTTGCACTCACTGTGTCCACTTCTTGCAAAGGATTGTTAGATGCGGAAGAAGCAGATGTTCTTACCGAAGACGAATTCAACCAAACGACCTACGATGCTGATGTTGCAGTACTTGGTGTCTATAGTAAATTCATGGGCTTGGCTGAACGGGTCATTGTCCTGAATGAGTTGCGTGCCGATATGATGGATGTAACGGTCAATTCGACGGCCGATATGACCGCACTGAACAACCATACCGAAAATGCCGACAACAAATATTGTGACCCTACGCCCTTCTATGAAGTCATTCTGAACTGCAACTCAGCCTTGGCCAGTTTTAACAAAATGAAAGCTTCCAATATTTTGAACGAAGTGAATTACCGTGAACGTTACGGCGATGTCATGGCCATTCGATGTTGGACTTATTTGCAGTTGGGCATACATTTTGGATCCGTTCCCTATGTCACGACTCCGATCGATACTAAAGCTGAAGCCATCGATAGCCTCAATTTTCCAAAGAAATCATTGTCGGAATTGTTGCCGTTGCTCATCGCAGACATGAATTCTCTGACCAACTTGAATGATTACTCAGACGTGCAATTGCCCAATTACATTAAATTAGGTTACAGCATTCAGTTGGGATTTGTCAACAAACGGCTTCTATTGGGCGATTTATATTTGTGGAACAACGAATATGCCAATGCTGCCCAACAATACTACGATTTTCTGGAAACATCCAAGGAATCGCGAAATCAATACAAAACGACTTCGGGTACTTGGCAGACGGGGAGTGTGCCAGTGGGATTTTGGATTTCCTTCTTGCGTTACAACAGTGGCAATGTGAATGCGTATGGAAATATGTGGAAACGCATTTTCTCGCTACCATCCAACGATGCTGAACTTCAATACGAGATGATTTGGGAAATGACCTACGATTATCGCTATGCCCCAACCTATCCCTTTGTGAAACTATTTGCCAATACTGGGCAAGGCTCGTATATGTTGAAACCTTCTGCTTACGCCGTCGATAGCCTCTGGGAAAATCAAGTGCAAAGGGACAACGGATTTTCGTATGATGGTCGCGGTCGTGAAGCCAGCTTTGACTGGGTGAATGGAGATCCAGTAGTGATCAAATACTTATACGATTATTATACCCAGACTTTGGATGCTAATGGTACCATCCACTTGAGTTACAATGATGTTGCGGATGCTTACAAGCAACAAGGCCGTTGGTTCCTGTACCGTTCCGCTATGGTTCAATTACGTTACGCCGAAGCGGTTAACAGGGCTGGTTATCCGAAGTTGGCTATGGCACTAGTGAATAGGGGCATTCGTGCTGCTTTCCCTGCTGGTTATCCCAGTGAAAGTTCCTACAATGCCACGACACAAACAACAACATACTATCCATATCCAACTCCTTACTTTCTGGATGGTAGTTCTACAACAACCTACACTGGCCCTTGGTACAACAATGTCGGAATTCGTGGGCGTGCCAACCTGAACGGCTACAGTAGACCTGCTTGGGCCACCGCACATGCGAACGATTCGACGCTGCGCAGAGATACGCTCAATTACCGGGCAACCCTTCACAACGATTCAATTTTATGGTCCGAAGAATGCATTTTGCAAGAATCAGGATTGGAACTTGGTTTCGAAGGACACCGTTGGGATGACTTGCTTCGAATCACACGACGTCGAACAGAAGTGGCTCCCGGAAACCGTAGCGATTTGCTAAACAAACAGGTTGCCGCCAAGTTTGCCCTTAAAGGACAAGCCGCTCCAGACTTGAGTAATCCATCCAAGTGGTTTTTGCCCATGCGGCCTTGAATTTATTGTTTTAAGAATTCATTATTCACTTAAATATTAAATACTTATGAAAAGAATGTTTACTAAAATTCTTGGCATGTGTTTTGGATTAATCCTTAGTGCAGGTGTCTACGCAGTAGCTCCATACACTCCTGATTTGGTCTGGACAGGTGCAGCAAAGGATTCATCGTTCAACAAAACAAGTCTGAACTGGATGACTCCAACCGACAGCCTTACGGCTTTACCTTTTTCAATTGGAAAGAAATTATTGATTTCTAATGGTTTGCCAAACCTGGTAGAGTCCGTAAACGGTGTGAATGTCACACGAAACCGTCGTTATCTTTTATTAAAGGATAGTTTGGCTTTAGGAGGTCTAGTCTTTGATTCACCAAATGCCTATACGTTGGGAACAGTAACTTTAGCCAATGGTAACGGTAATGCACTGAGTGGAGATTTCCAAATGGTTCAAAGGGGTACAGGAGTTGTGACCTTGGTAGGAAAAGGTTTCGCCGTCAACAACACGAAAGGTTCGCTTATTGAAAACAACGCAACTCTTCGTGTAAACGGACCTGGTGGCAGTAATAATAATTTGATTGCTGAAACAGCATTCGGTCCGAAAGTGACTTTTAACAATGGCCGCTTGATGATGGGCAGTTCCTCCAACACCACGACAACCTTGCTCGGGTACGAAAAGATGAAGTGGGACATCGATGTATTAGACAACAGTTATGGTTCCTTTACCTTCGATCAATTTTGTTATTGGCAAGGTAAAATGACAGGTGCTGCCAATACTTCTTTCAATCTGTATATCCGTTATTTACGTGAAGTTTTTGCCGGAAATGCTTCTGAATTCAAAGGTAAGTTCAACGTCGCTGTTGACCACTCATCGGATGCAGGAGCATTAGGCCTGAATACATCAATCACCGGATATCCATGCAAGAATTTTATTATGACGGATACCTCAGGTGTTGCTGAGTTCAATTTGGATGGATCACTTCATAATGTTTTACCTGTAAGCAATTATTTGTCGCTTCGGGATACTTTGAATTATACGTATGCAACCCGGTATCCTTTGGGTATGCCAGAGGCTACGATTAATCTGGGTGATTCCATTTTGATGGTTTGGGGTTCTGACATTGAAACTAGATCAGGAGAGGTTAAAATATATCGAAGCAATTCCATCTGTCGAGTAGGAGCATTGAACGGAACGGCCATGAGTGTGTTGGGAAGTACACTACAAGGTTCATCCTCTACGGTACATACTTGGCAAATCGGTTCATTAAATACGGATGCCGTATTTGCTGGCCCCATTGTAAATTCAGGTTTTAAGTCCAAAGCAGGACTTACCAACAACATTACCAAAGTAGGTACCGGTGACTGGAGACTAACCAATGCCAACCATTCGTTCAATGGTAAATTATGGGTTCGTCAAGGTTCGCTGACCGTTTTAGGTAAAATGACTTCAAACGGTAAATTAGTTGTAGATTCAGGTGCTGTACTGAAAGGAAGCCCAAATTTCACAGCACTAAGCACTTCTGACATTGATGGGAAACTAGAAATTGGAGGAGAAGCCACTCTCCATGGAATTGGTTCAATGACATTTGGAGCTGGCGACATCAACGTTAATTCCAATGCAAAAATCCGTATTGGATTGGGTCAGGGCAATCGTTGCGATGCGATAAAATATGCTGCCAAGACAATTTTTGACGGCGGAGCCACCATCGAATTCTTTGTTGAAGAAGGCCCTGTTGCTGCTGGAGATACTTTTGCCGTGCTAATTCCCATACCCACTTCAGCTGCCGCTTCCGTAGAAGGTTCCTGTAACGTTGTTTTGCAAGATGGTTTGGAATTGGATGTCACGCATTTGTTTGATGATCCAATTTGGGCAGGTAAACAAAAATATTTGTGTGGTGTCGTGAAAGTAATTTCCAACACCAATCCGGGTGTTTATCAATCATTGCCTGCTGCTGTAACCAGTGTCAGCCCTGTTGCCAAATCTGCTGTTGGTGTTGCCGGTTCCATCAAGGTGACATATGACAAAAACATTGCACGCGGTACAGGTGCCATAACCATGGGGGGCACAGCATTTGAACCAGTCATTGCAACCAACGTGGCGACCATTAATTTCAGTGGCCTTTCCGCTTCGGCTGACTCGTTCGATCTTGTCATTCCTGCTGGTGCCATCAAGGAAGCTGCCAACAGCGTTTCAACCGCTGCCTACACCGTTCGTTTTTTCCATGACAAGGTTGCTCCGACTTTGTTGTCCCAATCAGTACGTGCCGACTCTGTCATGACGTGGGAAGATGGTAACATCACCTTTACCTTCAGTGAAGGCATTGCGATTGCGAATGCTGCAGGCATCACGATCAATCAGACGCAATTTGAAAAAGTGAAACCCAGTGTGAGCAATGCTGTTTTGACCCTTGGAACGATTGGTTTGAATTATGGTAAAAGTTATACGATCAACATTGCAGCAGGTGCCCTTACGGATGCTGTAGGTAATGCAGGACCCGCTGTCAGTTTGAATTTTTCTACGGCCAATCCGTTGACCTACACCGATGTTGTCGCATTCAATGGTAAATCAACTTATAATTTGCCCATTGCCATCGACCCGATTGTCAAAGACACAGCAAACTTCCCCTTGTGGGCGCATGTGAATTCAGGTGCAGGTACGTTTGCCAGTGGTGAAATGAATTGGACTTCCAATAATTCCAACAACAAGATTATGGCAGCCTTTACAGGCGTCGCCACAAAATTGAATGTTTTTGCTCGTCGCGTTGGAACAGACGCCGTTGGTTTGAAAATTCAAGAAGCTGTAGCAGAATCCAGCGTTTCCAAATGGAGGACCATCAAGGAACTTACCAATGATGATTTGACGTTGACCAGACAGACATTCTCGTTTAATTTGAACCCGAATATACGATTCATCAAAATCCTGCCGAGTACAGCTTCTACAACCGGATCTGTCACCGTAAGCGGTTATTCCGTTGAAGGAACTCCTGCGTCCGTCCATCAAGCAACGAATTCTTCCATCCGCTCGTATACAGTTACCAACGGGCTTGCGTTGGAAGGCCTGACCGAAGGTGCACGAATAGAAGTGTATGATCTGGCTGGTGTTCGCAAAGCGAATTTGGTTGCTCATTCTTCGTCCATGATCGTACCTGTACAGGGTTTTGGCATTGTCAAAATCACTTCTGAAGCCGGTATGACGGTCATTAAGGCGTTGGTTTACTAACCCGTATGCATGCCGGTTTTTAACTAATCTGGTATGACTAGAAGTCAAGAGGTTGTCTTTTTATAGACAACCTCTTTTCAATTATTCCATTATCTTTGAATGTACAAAAAGACAACTATGAAGAATATCTTGATTGCAGCGTTGATGCTGCTCTTTACACAACAACTATTTTCTGGGACTTGGTCCCAAAAAATGGCCGACTCCGAAATGAAACGGTTTCCTGAACTCTGGCAATACGACTATGGGAAACGCCTCTTTTTCGGTTATACCCAAGGTTTGGGAGGCTTGTCATTTGAAAAAATGTACAAGGCTACGGGTGAACAGAAATATTGGGACTATGTTTACAAATGGGCTGATACCATCATCGGAAAGGATGGTTCCATCTATTTATACAAACGGTCGGACTACAACTTGGACTACATCAATTCTGGAAAAACATTGTTCGACTTGTATGCCAAAACGGGTGAAAAGCGCTTCCGTATGGCCATGGATACGTTGTTGCTTCAGTTTGAGGGTCATCCTCGCACGGCAGATGGTGGATTTTGGCACAAGAAGGTTTACACGAACCAGATGTGGTTGGACGGCTTGTATATGGCTTCTCCGTTCCTTTCCCAATATGGAGCGACGTTTAACAAACCGGAATACATTGACTTGGCGATTCTGCAATTGATTACTTGTGCCAAACATACGTACGATCCCAAGGCTGGCATCTTCAAACACGCTTGGGACGAAAGCAAATCCCAAAAATGGGCGGATCCTGTAACTGGACAATCCCCGAATTTCTGGGGTCGCAGCATCGGTTGGTATGCATTGGCATTGGTTGACAATCTGGATTTTATACCAGTGAACCATCCTCAACGTCCGGAAGTGCTGAAAATTGTGAAAATGATGGCTGATGGCATGAAGCGGTATCAGGATCCCAAAACCGGTCTTTGGTTTCAAGTAGTCGATCAGGGTGGGAGAGCAGGCAATTACTTAGAAGGTTCTGTGTCCAGCATGATGACTTATTTTTATGCCAAAGCAACGAATAAAGGTTATCTGCCAAAGTCTTACAGACAAGTGGCTGAAAAGTCATTTAAAGGAATGTTGAAGAATCTTATCAAAACCAATCCGGACGGAACCATTTCCATTACTCATTGCTGCGCTGTCGCTGGTTTGGGAGGGAATCCCTATCGGGACGGTTCCTACGAATATTACATCGGAGAAACCGTGCGTGACAACGATGGCAAAGCCACTGGAGTGTTCATGCAAGCTTGTTTGGAACTGAAAAAATAATTTTTTGCGATTTTATGGAAAGCCGACTGTTCAAAGCGAATGGTCGGCTTTGTTTTTCCTCAGAAATAAGTAGATCACAGTTGTTTCAAAAAAGACGGCAAGGAAAACGACAATGGCTGAACTGTAAATTCCCTTCAAACACCCAGTGAATAAGGCAACCACAACCATCAGAAAATTAAAACCGACCAACGTCAATGTCACCGCTTTCTGACTCAAACCAAGTCCCAACAATCGGTGGTGGGTGTGACGTTTGTCAGCGTTAAAGGGTGAAAGTCTGAGGTAGGTTCGGATGCAGATGACCGTAAACATATCCATGAGGGGTACGATCAACAAAGCCAAAGCCAATGTCGTAGGATTCTTAACTATAATCAAACCAAGCCTGAGCGGTTCCATATTGCTTAGCTTGATGGCAAAAACAGCCATGAAGACGCCCAATAACATCGAACCGATGTCACCCATGAATATTTTGGCAGGATTCCAGTTAAAAATGAGAAAGGCCAAGGTACTGGCCGCTAAAGCCAGTGAAATGAAAGCATACGAATTTTCGCCGTATTGATAGAAAACACCGCCAAAAACCATAAAAATAAAGAAAGAGACCAATCCGGCAAGTCCATCGATTCCGTCGATGAAGTTCATCGCATTGATAACGGCAACGATGAAAACCAGCGTTACGGTCATATTGACGATGACTGCCCAAATACCATCGGATTCAAAGAACGGTAAGTGGTGAAAAAAAACTTGTCCCACCAGAACGATGATGAAAGCAATTAAAAACTGAAAGAAGAGTCGCAAAATAGGCGCGGTGGAGATCAAATCATCTTTTAAGGCTACAAAAAAGAGCAATACGGAAGCTGCGCAAAGTGCACTTAGTTCGACGGAGTCGCATAAGACCCTAAACATCAGTGTGCTAAAATAGAAGCCGAGGAAAATGGCGACACCACCTAAATTCGGTGTGCTTTTCGTATGGATTTTCCGTTTTTCGGAAGGCTTGTCAAACAAAGATTTCTCGTTGGCGACTTTGATAATACTTGGAATCGACACCAAAGAAACAAGGAAGGAAGTCAGGAAAATGAGTAGAGGTGTATACTGCATAGCATTCCGTTAAGATTTATAAATAAAACTCAGCAGACTTGAATTTATTGTATAGGTGAACGATATTTTTTTTCAAGCGAATAACATACTTTTTTTCGCCTAAATACGTTCTATCATTGCCGTTGTTGGCATTATACCGAATAAAATGATTGAATTTATCAAAGGCGAAGTAGAAACACTGACGCCAACGAGTGTGATTATTGAAAACCAAGGCTTGGGCTACTTCATCAATATCAGCCTGAATACGTTCGAAAATCTACAGTCGCAATCCCGTTGCAAACTTTACATTCATGAGGCTATCCGGGAAGATGCATACGTCTTGTTCGGCTTTTCCACCACCGAAGAACGCGCCACCTTTCAGCAACTCATCGGCGTGTCAGGAGTGGGAGCGAACACTGCTCGCATGATACTTTCTTCCCTAACCGTGCCTGAACTCGAAGCATGCATTTTGGGCGAACACGTGGATGTGCTGAAGAGTGTCAAGGGTATTGGCCTGAAAACAGCTCAACGCATTATCGTCGATTTGAAGGATAAGATCGGCAAACACGGTTCAGATGCTACGTTGTCCGGGGTGTTGTCATCGCCAAACAGCATTGTCCGCGACGAAGCTGTTTCTGCACTTCAGATGCTCGGTTTCAATCCCTCCGCTTCGGCCAAAGTGGTTGCTCAGATATTGAAGGATTCACCATCCATTCCGGTGGAACAAGTAATCAAGGCTTCGTTGAAAATGCTGTAATTCTTTGAAAATCCGTCGGTTCATACTCTTTGGCTTGCTGATCACCTTATGCGGGGTGTTCAGCTTGTTTGCTGTAACTGCTCCTCCGATCTCTAGGTATGAGCAAAAACAGCAGCAGAAGGAGCAAGCTGCCAAAAAAGCTGCTGCAACGGCGGAAGCATCCAAACAGAAAGAAAAACCAACCCAAAATCCGGTTGTCCCACTGAAGGATTACAAATACCCTGTCAGCGAAATCATACCCCAAACGCTCGATCAGGTTGGTAAAAAAACAGCCGTTGAATTGCGTGACCCGGCCAACATCAAAACCGAAGTGGTGTACGATCCAGCAACCGGAACCTACCAAATCGTGACCAAACTTGGTGAGGAAATCATCAGTACGCCCATCAGCCTGACCCAGGATGAATACCTCCGATTTCAGGAGCAGCAATCTGCCGCCGCCTTTTGGCGCTCCAAAAACAAAATCGACTATAGTAAAAAGAAGGATGACTTTTCGCTCACCGACATGAAGTTTGACATTGGTCTGGGTGACAAGATTTTTGGTGAAGGGGGTGTACGACTCAAGACCCAGGGTTCAGTCGAGACAAAATTTGGGTTGAAAACCAACATTGTGGACAATCCCTCACTATCGGAGAATGCAAGAAATAGGACACGTTTCAATTTTGACCAGAACATACAGATGAGCGTCAACGGAAAGGTCGGCGATAAAATCGATGTCAATATGAATTACGACACCGAAGCCACTTTCGATTACGATGCCAAATCCATCAAACTGCGGTACGATGGCAAGGAGGATGAAATCATCAAAAGCCTGGAAGCGGGGAATGTGAGCATGCCCATCAACAGTTCGCTCATCACTGGAGGTTCGACTCTTTTCGGTGTGAAAACGGAACTTCAGTTCGGTAAGTTAAATCTGGCCGCCGTCATTTCGCAGCAGCAGTCCCAAACCAAATCGGTGAGCCTGAGCGGTGGGGTTCAAACGAGTGCCTTCGAGATCAAAGCCGATGAATACGATGAGAACCGGCATTATTTTCTTTCCCAATATTTCCGCAGCAATTATGATAGTTGGATGAGCCAACTACCTTATATCTCGTCCGGTATCGTCATTAAAAAAGTGGAAGTGTGGGTAACCAACAAGACCAGCATGCTGGACAATGCCCGTAACATCGTGGCGTTTGCCGATATGGCAGAACCCGCCGAGATTTTCAACGATCACTGGTCTCCGACCGGTCTAAGTGTTCCTTCCAATGCCAGCAACAACCTTTACAGTGAGATCACTTCTAATTATGCCGACGCCCGTGATTTCAGCCAAGCGAATGCTAAGTTGGAAGAAGGACTGTCGAAGTTCAACATACAGATGGGTGAGGATTATGAACGCTTGGAAAGTGCCAGAAGGTTGGAACCTAGTGAGTATGTCTTGAACAGCACCCTGGGTTACATCTCTTTGCGCCAGGCGTTGAACAGCGATGAAATTTTAGCCGTGGCCTACGAGTTTACGTACAACGGACAGAATTATCAGGTTGGAGAATTCTCCACAGACGGCATCCAATCACCCAAGACTCTGTTTGTGAAGCTGTTGAAAGGTACTGATTATTCGCCCAAATCTCCAACTTGGGAGCTGATGATGAAGAACGTCTATTCCATTGGTGCATACAACCTTGAATCCCAAGATTTTGACTTGCAGATCACGTATCAGAGCGATTCCATCGGAACAGCCATGACTTATCTGACGGAGGGTGACGTGAAGAATCAGTTGTTGCTGCGGGTGATGGGGTTGGACCGCCTCAACAGCAAAGATCAAGCTTATCCCGACGGGGTTTTCGATTTCAAGGAAGGTTATACGGTACAATCTTCCAATGGGCGCATCATTTTTCCGGTGTTGAAACCATTCGGAAAGTATTTGCGAACTAAAATAAACAATACCACCATAGCCAACAAATACGTGTTTGAGGAACTTTACGATTCCACACTGACCGTTGCGCAACAGCTGACCGAAAAAAACAAGTTCCTGATCAGCGGAACGTACAAGGCCTCTTCGGGTGCTACCCTGTCGCTGGGCGCCACAAACGTAGCCCAAGGTTCCGTCACGGTGACGGCCAGTGGTCAGAAATTGGTCGAAAACGTCGATTATACAGTCGATTACGCTTCCGGTACCGTGACCATCCTAAACGAAGCCCTGATTGCCAGCGGTACTGCCATCAACGCGACTTGCGAAGATAAATCCACGTTCAGCATGGTCCGAAAATCCATGGTGGGGGTAACCGCCGATTACAAATTCAGCGAAAACTTTAACCTGGGAGGCACGGTGATGAAGCTGTCGGAAACGCCCCTGACTACCAAGGTCGACATGGGTTACGAGTCGGTAAACAATACCATTTGGGGGTTGAACGGTTCCTTCAAGACTGAGTCGCAGTTTCTGACCAACCTGATTGACAAACTTCCGTTCCTGAACGCTACCAAGCCTTCACAACTGACCATCAATGGAGAAATTGCACAGCTGATTGCGGGTTCGTCCAACACCCTGAAAGAAACTTCTTACATCGACGATTTCGAAGCTGCCAAAAAGACTATTAACCTGAAGGATATGACGCAATGGTTTCTGGCCAGCACTCCGACTTTTTTCCCGGAAGCCACTAGAACCAACGACCTTAGCTATGGGTACAACCGTTCCCTGCTAGCCTGGTATTCCATCGATGGTATTTTCACCCAACTTGGGACCTCTCAAACACCCAGTCACATTCGAAACGACTACGAGCAATTGTCCAATCATTTTGTTCGAACCATTCAGGAGAAGGAAATTTTTCCGAACCGTCAGAAAATCTACAACCAAACGGGTATCCTTTCGGTCATGAATCTGGCCTTTTATCCCAAGGAAAGAGGTCCATACAATTTCGACTGGAACGGAATGGGAACCGATGGTTGGTTGCAAAACCCTGAAAAACGATGGGGGGGCATCATGCGACGTATTGAATCGGGCTATACCAATTTTGAATCCAACAATGTCGAATACATCGAGTTTTGGATGATGGATCCCTTCGTGTACGATACAACGGGTGTTTCCACCGGTGGAGACATGTATTTCAATTTGGGAGAAATCTCTGAAGACGTGCTTAAGGATGGAAAGCGTTCGTTCGAGAATGGTCTGCCGACCAACACTGCCGAAACGGCACTCATCAGCAAAACCGCTTGGGGAAAGGTTTCAGCCAAGACTTCTACTGCTTATGCATTTGACAATACGGCTGGCGTACGCGATGCTCAGGATGTTGGATTGGACGGTTTGAGCACGGTGGAAGAAAAAACGTGGCCCACGACTGTCAGTTACCTAGACAATCTTCGAAACAAGTTGGACCCGACGGCTCTGAATAGGATGCAGGAGGACCCTTTCTCGCCCTTGAACGACCCTGCTGGTGACAATTACCATTATTTTCGAGGCTCGGATTACGACGCACAAAAAGCCAGCATTCTTCAGCGGTATAAGCATTACAACGGTACGGAAGGCAACTCCCAATCTACTGAAAAATCGGGGGAAACCTATTCTACAGCAGAAACTACACTTCCCAACGTGGAAGACATCAACCTGGACTTCACCCTGAACGAAACGGAGCGCTATTACCAATACCACGTATCCATTCGTCCAAAGGATATGGTGGTGGGTCAGAATTTCATCAACGACAAGCGGACTTCGACTGTTACGTTGAAAAATGGAAAGAGTGCGACAATCAGCTGGTATCAGTTCAAAGTTCCCATTACGGATTATGAAAAAAAGGTGGGGACCATCAGTGGATTCAACAGCATTCGCTTCATGCGGATGTTCCTGACCGGTTTTCAAGACAGTACGATACTGCGTTTGGCCAGTTTGGATTTGGTGCGAGGTGATTGGAGAAATTACACGAAGGACATGTTCACCATTGCTCCAGTTTCTGAAGCCAAAGTAGATGTTTCTACAGTGAGCCTGGAAGAAAATTCAGGTCGTACCCCCATCAATTACAAATTGCCTCCGGGAGTGACTCAGGAGTCTGATCCCAGTCAGCCTGGCGTTTATTTGGAAGATGAACAATCGTTGGCGTTTCGCGTCTTCGACCTCTCACCAGGTGATGCCCGAGCAGTGTACAAGAACACTTCTTACGATTTCAGACAATACGAACGTGTTCAAATGTTTGTTCATGCAGAGTCTTTCGTAGAAGACCTGAATCCTCCCAAAGATAACGAGATGACTGTGTTCATGCGCCTTGGGACCGATTATCAAAACAATTATTACGAGTACGAAATTCCGTTGGAAATTTCGCCAGCCAATGTCAACACGGCAACGTCCATTTGGCCGAACAACAACTTTTTCGACATTCCGTTCAAACTGCTTACCGACCTCAAGACCAAGCGGAACATGACCAGCGGTGCCCTCACTAAAGAGTTCTCCATATACGATGAAAAAAACATCCAGAACAAGGTCAAAATTATGGGTAATCCTAGTTTGGCTGATGTGAAGACCATCATGGTGGGTGTCCGAAATAAAGGAACGACGGTGAAATCGGTTGAAATCTGGATGAACGAACTCCGCCTTTCCGGTTTTCAGGAAAAGGGTGGTTGGGCTGCCTTGGGGAGCGCTGTTTTGGCTTTGTCCGATGTAGGCACGATCAACGCCAGCGGACGCTTCGTGTCCGATGGTTTCGGAGGTCTGGAGCAAAGTGTTTCCGAGCGTAGCATCGAAAACTACGGACAATATAAAATGTCGATGAACTTCAATTTGGGGCGCTTTTTTCCAGATAAGGCTAAAGTGAATCTGCCTTTGTATTATTCGATTTCCAATGAGCAATCCACGCCCAAGTACGATCCGTTAAACGAAGACTTGTTGCTTAAGGATGTGCTGGATGCTGCTCCGAACAAAGCCATTCGCGATTCCATTCTCAATTACAGCCAGAAGCTTAAAACGTATAAGAGTTTGAGTTTGACTGGGGTGCGTGTCGGCTTGAAAAGTAAGATTCCATTGCCCATCGACCCGGACAATTTCACGTTCCGTTATACTACGACCGACGCGTTCGAACGTGATGCGACTACAGAATATGAAATCACCAAGCATTTGGAGGGTGGTGTCTCCTACAACTATTCTTCACCGTTTAAATCTTGGACGCCGTTTTCCAAATCCAAAAAAATGGATTCGCCTTGGTTAAAAATCCTTAAGGAGTTTAACCTTAGTCTATTGCCAAATTCCATCACTGCCAATTCCAACCTCATACGCGATTATTTTGAAAAGCAGGCAAGGGACCTTGCTTCTGGTACAGGCGGTATTAACATTCCACTGACCGTGAGCAAAACTTTCTTTTGGAACACGGACTTGGACCTGAATTGGAACTTGACCCGAAACCTTCGGATGAAATTCACCACCAACAACCGATCGGTGGTGGAAGAAACCGTGAATTCGCCCGTCAATAAGGAATTGTTCGCTACCGAGTACGAAAACTGGAAAGATACGGTCAGCAGAAGTTTACGTAACTTCGGTACACCGTTGAATTATACGCAGACGGCCAACTTGAACTGGCAGATTCCGATGAACCGCATTCCGATTCTGGATTTTCTGACCAATACCAGTGCCCTATACAATGCTGTTTACAATTGGGATCGAAGTGCCATCAGCAATACGCAACTTGATGTGGGCAATGTCATCTCCAACGACCGTACACTCACGTTTTCGACTACAGCCAACCTGACCAGTCTTTACAACAAATGGGATTTCTTGAAAAACGTCAATAAGAAATTTGATGCCCCACCCAAGGTCAAAGTGCCTGTATCGAAAGAATCGGCCAAAACGGTGCCTCCTGGTGCTTCAACTGGGAAAGACGGCAAGGTCGATTTGAAAACTCCTGTAACCGATGTCACTAAAAAAGTGCCGGCAACTCCAGCAACCCCTGTCAAGGAAGCTAGGAAATTCGAGATGGAGTATGTTCTTGTCACTGATTCCATGGTGACTGTCAAGCACAACCTCAAAAACAAACGGGTATATATTGCAGCGGTCGATTCTTCTGGTAGAAACGTCACCGTACGAATGCGTGTCAAGGACGAAAACAGTATATCCGTGATTTCCCCGAAAGATGTCAAAGTTAAATTGACGGTTTACCAAAAACCTCCACTTGACGATGAAGGTTGGTACAAAGTGGCCTCCCTGGCAGCCAGAGTATTGATGTCGGTTAAGAACATTTCGGTGAACTATACTCAAAGCGATGCTCTTTCCGTACCTGGTTTCAAAACGGAATCCAACTTGTTCGGTGCCTCCCCAGACTATGGTATGGCTCCCGGTTGGGATTTTGCGTTGGGTATGCAACCTGCGAATTATCTGGAACAGGCCAAACAAAAGGATTGGCTTATCATAGCCGATTCCATCACAACTCCGGCAATCATGACCTCGATGACCGATTTGCGAATCAAGTCATCGGTCGAACTGATACGTGGACTCAAAATCGAACTGAATGCCGCCCGAAATTGGAAGTCGAACAACGAAGTCCAATACATGTTTCCAGGCATGCCTCAGAACAAGACCGGGTCCTTCACAATGACGACGATTGCCATTTCCACAGCCTTTGAAACGCCCAAATCCTCCAATGGGTACAAGTCGGCTGGTTTCGATCGTTTCCTAAAAAACAGGGAAATCATTGCGGCACGTCTACAAAATAAGATGACTGGTAAAAACTATCCGAACGTGAGTTTCCTGAACACAAAAAGTTTAGGTGGAACGGCTTACGATCCAACCTTGGGCGCTTTTTCTCAGAACTCGGCCGACGTACTGATACCTGCTTTTTTGGCTGCTTATACAGGTAAAAATGCGGTTAAATCCGATCTGAGCATTTTCCCTGCGCTCAAAGCGCTGTTGCCAAACTGGACGATTACCTACGATGGGCTCTCCAACCTGGAATTCGTCAAGAAATTTTTCCGGAATGTGACTCTCAATCACGCCTACAGTTGCACCTATAACGTAGGTTCCTTCGCTTCCTACAATTCCTGGGTTGATGGCGGTGACGGGCTGGGCTATGTGCAGGACGTACTGAACGGCAACCCGACGCCATCTTCCATGTACGATGTGGGTTCGGTCACGTTGATGGAATCCTTCAACCCTTTGGTTCGCCTTCAGGCAACGTTGAAAAACGGCTGGACTCTGAAGACCGAAATGCGTAAGACCCGCTCCATGACCTTGAGCATCACTGGCGGACAAGTCATCGAAGCCGATCAGGACCAATGGGTTGTGGGTACCAATTATAAGATTAGTGACTTCCACCCATGGGGCTTCCTGCCCAATTCCAAAATAAAGAACGATCTGAGCCTTACGGGGAATCTCACCTACAAAAACCAGTTTTCTCTGCTGCGAAAGATTCAGGATAATTACACCCAAGCCTCTTCTGGCAACAAAACGATGGTGGTGGAAATCTTGGGTGATTATGCTATTTCGCGAAACATGAACATGACGATGTTCTACAACCTTGAATCCACCATTCCATTGGTTTCATCCTATCCGGTGACCTCGTCGGACTTTGGGTTTAGTTTGCGGTTCACCTTGAACCGGTAATCCAATCAATTGCTGGAATCTGCCTGACTATCCGAAATTTTGTTTTGTTTCCGGTAGATATAATCCAATTTTGCCTGAGCCAAACGCATTTCATCAAGTAACTTAGTGATGTCCGAAAGAATTGCCGAAAGATTGGATGCAGCCAACATGGCTTGCTTATCACTCTTACTGAGGTTGTAGGTTTTTGGGACACCTCCGTATAAAGTAACCAAAACCGGTTGTTGTTGGTGCAACAATACAAAATTGATGACACCGTTTTCCGATTTTCGATTGAACCGTACAATTTCATAACGGGTGTCGCCATCATTGAAACTGTAGTTCAAAGCGCCATCTTTTGGAACGGCTATGGTTTCAGCATAAGTGCCATCCGACGCGGTCACATGTAACCGATTGTGGTTAAGGGCACGACTTCCGCAGTAATAGCTTGTCAATACCAAGTTGCCCTTTTCGTCCACTTTGGTCTGCAAAAACGTTCGACCCAGGTTGTTTTCCTGAACTTGGGATTTGTAGACATAGTGACCGATGGTTTCGTAATCCATGTTTTTTTCGAAGGTGAAGCCACTTTTTGCAGTAGGAAGTTCACTCTGACGGATTTCAAGCATGCTGTCGCAGAAAGCCAACGTCCGGTTCTGTTCGGCATAGTTGATTTCGCGCATCACGCTCAAGCCCTCGCGAATTTTGGCGTATTCTTTAGGAAAACGGATGCGAACGCTGTCCACGTAAATTTTAGCCAATTGGTATTGCTGCTTTTGAATCAATTCCCTAGCCCGAATCAAATAATCGTCAGGCCGAACTTCGGAAACCGAAGAACAGGAAAAGAGTAGAGCGGCTATGCTGAGGTGTATGGAAGCAAAAACTAAACGACCAATCATGTAGTGAATCTTGAGTACACGCAAAAGTACAGCATTCCCCGAAAAAAATGGTTACTTTTGCAACCTATTTGATAGCTCAGACTGTGAATTTACGTGAAAAAATACAAGACAAGATCTTCGGTATCATTTCTGAAGCCGCTGATGAACTGCAGGTCGAAGCCTATGTGATTGGTGGTTTTGTCCGCGACATATTCCTAAAAAGGCCCTCCAAAGATATTGATGTTGTTACGGTGGGCAGTGGTATCGCATTGGCCAAACTCGTTGCTAAAAAGCTCGGAAAGAACGTGCAGGTCACGGTTTTCAAGAATTTTGGCACCGCCCAGCTCAAGAATGAAGGAGTGGAAGTCGAGTTCGTCGGAGCACGTCGCGAGTCTTACCACTCGGATTCCAGAAAGCCTATTGTTGAGGACGGAACCCTCGAAGACGACCAAAAACGCCGCGATTTCACCATCAACGCCATGGCCCTCTGTCTGAACCAAGACCGTTTCGGCGAATTAGTAGATCCTTTTTTCGGAACGGAGGACCTCCGCGATATGTTGCTTCGGACCCCGTTGGACCCCGACACCACCTTCAGCGACGACCCTTTGCGCATGATGCGGGCCATCCGCTTTGCTTGCCAACTCGATTTCGACATTGTTCCCGAAACTTTTGAAGCCATCGAACGCAGCAAGGATCGCATCTCCATCATTTCGGGCGAACGTATCGTGGACGAACTCCATAAAATGATGGCCTCTCGCAGGCCCTCCATCGGATTTAGACTGCTAGACGTATGTGGACTTCTTGATTTGATTTTGCCTGAAATATCCGCACTTAAAGGTGCTGAAACCAAGGACGGAGTGGGGCACAAGGACAATTTTACACACACCCTTCAAGTGCTTGACAACTTAGCTGCCAACAGTGACAACGTCTGGCTGCGTTGGGCTGCCTTATTTCACGATGTGGGCAAACCCGTCACCAAACGCTGGGACGGCAAAGCTGGTTGGACCTTCCACAACCACAACTTCATCGGTGAAAAAATGGTGCCGGATATTTTTCGACGCCTGAAATTTCCCATGAACGACAAGATGAAGTACGTCAAGAAGATGGTCGGACTGCACATGCGTCCCATTGTGCTGAGTCAGGAAATCATCACAGATTCAGCCATACGCCGCCTTTTGTTCGATGCTGGTGACGATATCGAGGATTTGATGACCCTCTGTGAAGCGGACATCACTTCCAAGAATCCAGATAAAGTGAAACGCTTTCTGGGCAATTTCAAACTAGTCCGCAGCAAACTCCGCGAGTTGGAAGAAAAAGACCGTATCCGCAACATGCAACCTCCTGTTTCGGGTGAGGAAATCATGGAGATTTTCGGATTGACACCTTGTAAGGAAGTCGGAATGATCAAGGATGCCATTAAGGATGCCATTCTGGACGGTGTCATTCCCAACGAGTATGAGGCCGCCAAGGCGTATATGTTGGAGCGTGGACGAAAATTGGGACTTGCTCCCAAATAAGTTCGATTACAGGTACATTCCGTCTTTCAATGGGTTTGATGCTCGTGAATAGGGTACTGTAAAATAAAATGTGCTACCTTTTCCGGTTTCAGACTCTAGCCAAATTTTTCCTTTCAACAAGTCGATCAAGCCTTTGACAATGGCTAAGCCAAGGCCTGTACCACTTTGATTGTCAGTCAGTGCGTTGTTCAGTCTGGTGAAATTGTTGAAGATTTTGGTTTGCTTGTCTTTAGGAATGCCTTTGCCTGTGTCGGATACAAAAAATACGAATTCGCCGTTTGTATCTTCCATACAACCTGCTTCAATTTTCCCTTCTTTGGTGAATTTGAAGGCATTGGAAAGTAAGTGAACAAATATTTCCTTCAATTTCCCATAATCTGTTTCGATCAGACATTTTTGTTTATCAATCGAAAAACGGATGTTGAATTCAATGGAATCCTTGCTTGAGTGAATCCTGAGTTTTTCGAACTGATCATTCAATTCATCAAACAAGATACCCAAGTCGCATGATTTAGTATGCACTAGAACGTTTCCAGTAGTGAGTTTGGACATGTCTATCATGCTGTTTACAATATCCAACAAATCCTGCCCCCGCTGGTAAATGATGTCGGTACATTCTTTAAGCTGTGTTTTATTTTCAAACTGGTCGGGTAAAATTTGAGAAAAGCCCATGATGGCATTCATCGGTGAACGGATTTCATGGGAAATATTCGCCAAGAAAGCAGACTTCAAGCGATCCGATTCTTCTGCTCGTATTTTTGCTTTTTCAAGTTCTTCTTGGGTATTGATGGATTGCTCGATGATTTCTCCGATTTGAATGTATTCACCACCGAACGTTTTCAGTTTTGGCACTAAATGCTTGTTTCCTTTTAAAACACTGCCCAATAAATTCAAAGGTTTGCCAATAAGATAATATAATGAGATAAACACGATCAAAATCAATAAGATAGCCGAAGTTATAAATATGAACAGTACATTTGTCGAGAAATCACGGTTTAATTTCAAATAAGGTGCAGGCCGTTCAATTTTCAAGTAAGCCAACACTTGGCCTGAATGTCTCTTCAACTCCTTATAAAAAGTGACCGTTTCATCCTTCTGTACGATGGGATTTCGACTGGTTTCGACAGTAATTTTGGAACCCGAAATGTGTTCAATTTCATCAATGAAATCGTTGTCCCAGTATTTGCAAATGAAAAAGTAACCTTGGGGTTTTGTGAGCCGTTGAACATCGTTGGTCGGATGAATGGTGGCAGCATATAGAACTCCGATACGTCCGCTTTCTTTGTCGTAAATATACGTTTCAAGCAACCTTTTTCGGAAGAGGTCTCTCAGAATGCTTTTAGCATCTTGAATTAAATCCGGAATCTGTTGCTCCTCGTTGGGGTAGGCATAAATGACCGTGTTATTGTCTGGACTGATAACAAATACATTGTCCACATCGTAACTTCTGACGATTGTTGCCAGGTTTTCATCCGACCAAGCCAGATCCTTGGTTTTCATAAAATTGCACATGTCATCCCAATACGTATAATCTGCAATCTGCTGTGAATAACGGGTGGAAGCATTTTGAAGCAAACTTTCGAAGGACTGACTGTATTGACTGGTAGTGAGCTTCACCAAGTCTTTCTGTTGCGACTTTTCGGCAGAGAACATGAAATAAATTGAGATTCCCAGTAGGAACATCAGTATGAATATCACAGAAAGGATCTTGATGGATGTTTTCACCGGATGTACTTATTGATGTTCGGGACGGAGCAAATCATTCACTGTTTTTACTGGATTGAACGTGAGGGCTGGAACTTCGACAAAAATCGTATTCCAATCGGACATCGCTCCGTTCCAAAGACCAGGTAATTCCAATGCTTTCAGGTCTTTGCCGTTTTTTGATTTGTATGAAATGAAAGCCGTTTTCGGATCAACGAAATCTGTCAGTTTGAACTTTTTTCCTTGATAATCGCGGATGGCACAGACTAAATCCACCGGATTGAAATGAGTGCCCTGTTCGAACATTGCTTTCTTCACGGAATTATTCAAGTCAATTTGAGTGCTTTCCAGAATCTGAAGAGAAATGGTTCCGTCTGAATTGTAGGCCCAAAAAGGCCCGCCTCCTGGTTCTCCTTGATTGAGCACCATCCCGCAAACACGGATGGGCCGGTTCAATTTTTTGATTAAATAAATAGCCAGTTCGCTATCTTCCAGGTCTTTGGTATCTGGATTGCGGGTGCAAAGTTCGTCCTGGACAAAGTGGATGATTTCCAGCAGATGTGCTCTATCGTACTTTCCACTTTCAAGCAATCGGATGTATTCAAACACTTTTTTCTGGCGGGACACCAATACTCCAGCTATGATTTTCTTATAACGAACCGTAGTGTCTTTCAACTTATCGGGAACCACGTTGTCGATGTTTTTGATAAAAACCACATCACTTTCCAGATCATTCAGGTTTTCAATCAAGGCTCCATGACCGCCTGGACGGAACAGAATTTGGCCTTTGTCGCGGAAGGGATTGTTTTCACTGTCTGCGGCAACGGTGTCGGTACTTGATTTCTGTTCAGAAAAACGGATGTGAAGTTGAATCCCATATCCTTTTTCAACGGCAGGAGCAGAAGCTTTCACTTCCGCTTCAAAGAAAGCACGGTGTTCCGGGGAAACGGTGAAATGAACGTTGACTCGATTCCCTTTGGTTCTGGCATATAAAGCTCCTTCTACCAAATGCTCGACCACCGCTTTACGGTTTTCATCGCCGTATTTGTGAAAGCGAAGCAATCCTTTGGGCAGCGAACCGTAATTCAAACCTTCGGGCATCAGCAAGTTATGAACAACTACTTTGTATTCCCCACTTTCTATGAGGGCGTCGATGTCTTTTTCGGCATTTTTGATGCAAACCTCATTCAGTTCCTTATAAAAAGCAAACCGGTGAATTTCATTGAAGAATTTATTTTCAAAGGCATTTGAAGGTGTTTCGGAACTGCTTTCCAAAAACTCAAACAAATCTTTGAACATGCGGCTGGCTGCACCAGAAGCGGGTACGAACTTCTGTACATCATGCTCTTCACTCAGGTACTTTTCCCAAATGGTCAGATAGTCAATTTGAGCAGATTCATCCAATTTAAGAATACCCTTTTCGATGGATGCAGAACCTGCCAATTCCAGAAAGGGAAAACCGTTCTTGAAATCACTTAATTGACTGATAACCTGCTTCGAGGTTATGTTCTTGGCCTCAAACCGCGCCAGATCTTCGGAGGTAAACATAAATTGCATATTTTTTAAGTAGTTATACAAAGATAAAAATTCCGAATAAAATCCACTATGTTTCTTCTGAATATCGTACTTTTACATGCATCTTAATTGTTGCTGACATGAATTTTTCCGACGAAGAACGGCTTCGGTTTTTGAAGTTATACCGCAAACTCCTCCGCATTGTTTTGGACGATTCCACCCGTGGATTTCTTCCTGTGTTGCGCGATGTCTTGAGCCAAGCTGCCGAAGCTGGTGTCTTTCAAAGAGTTGTGCCCCAAATCAATCCGTTGGTCCGTAACTTGAACACGGCATATCTGGTGGCCGACGAAATGGGATTGCGTCGTTCAACCGTCATCAGTGCTATGTTGTACGATGTGGTCATCGCTGGGTTTCTGACGGTCGAAGAAGCTGAAAAAAAATTCGGTTCATCCGTGGGCGGCATTCTTCGTGGGCTCACCAAAGCCAACGAATTGTACGACCGGAACACGGCTATTGAGACGGAAAATTTCCGCAATCTACTGCTTTCTTTTGCTCAGGACGGCCGTGTCATCCTCATTATGATTGCCGACCGCCTCAATACGATGCGGGTTTTGAAATACTACAACGCGGAATTGCAGCAGAAACTAGCCCGCGAAGCATCGTATTTGTTTGCTCCATTGGCACACCGGATGGGCCTTTATGCCATCAAGACCGAGTTGGAAGACTTATCGATGAAATTTACCCAAGCTGGTGTTTATCAAGAAATTGCCCGAAAGCTGGACGATACCAAGACTTCCCGCGAAGCGTACATCAAGAACTTTATCGAGCCTATTAAAAAAAGGATGTCGGAAACGACGGACCTGAAGTTTGAGATCAAGGGACGGACCAAATCCATCAGTTCCATCTGGAACAAGCTCAAGAAGCAGAAGATTCCGTTCGAGGACATTTACGATTTATTCGCCATTCGGCTCATCATCGATTGCGAAAAAGACCTGGAAAAATCGGCATGTTGGCAGGCATATTCCATTGTCACCGATATGCATACGCCCAATACATCCAGATTGAAGGACTGGATTTCCATTCCCAAAAGCAATGGTTACGAGTCGCTTCACATCACCGTGATGGGGCAAGACGGCAAGTGGGTTGAAGTGCAGATCCGGACTCGTCGTATGGACGAAATTGCCGAACGAGGATTGGCGGCACACTGGAAATACAAGGGTATCAAGAGCGAGAGCGGTCTGGACGAAATGCTGAACCGCATCCGCGAAATCCTTGAGTCAGCTGAAACTACTTCGGCTGGTTTGATGGATGATTTCAAAATGAACCTGTACGAACACGAAATCTACGTTTTTACGCCCAAGGGTGAACTCTTTAAATTGCCGAAAGGTGCTACTGTACTTGATTTTGCTTACAGCATCCATACGAATTTGGGTAGCAGATGCGTCGGTGCCAAGGTGGATGGCAAGAACGTGCCTATACGCTATGAATTGAAAAGCGGCGACCAAGTGGAAATCCAGACTGGTTCCAACCAAATGCCCAAACAAGACTGGATCAATTACGTGGTAACTTCCAAGGCTCGCAATAAAATCAAGCAGACCCTGAAGGAAGCCGAACTCAAGCAGGCTGAATTCGGCAAGGAAAACTTGAAGCGTCGGATGAAGAACCGTAAGATCGAATACGACGAAGGCATGCTGATGCGAGTCATCAAGAAATTAAAATTCAAAACGGTGACTGAATTTTATGCTGCTGTTGGTTCGGAACAACTCGAAGTGAATCAGGTCATCGAAATGTATCTGGAGTTTGAGAAAGCTGAAAAAGCCATCAATGAACCAACTGAAACGCGTTCGGCCGAGACTTTTGTGGTGGAGACTACCGAGGTGACGCAACATGCTCGGGAGGATGTCTTACTTATTGACCAACAGCTCAAGGGCATCGATTTCAAACTGGCCAGATGTTGCAATCCGATTTATGGCGATGAGGTGTTCGGCTTTGTTTCAGCCGCTGGAGGAATAAAAATTCACAGGGCAGATTGCCCCAATGCCCCAAGTATGCTGGATCGTTTCGGTTACCGGGTGGTCAAAGCCAAATGGGCGGGAAAAGCGGACGGCTCCAGCTATCCGACTACGCTGCATGTGGTCGGACACGATGACATCGGTATTGTTACCAACATCACCTCCATGATTTCCAAAGAACCGGGTGTAAGCCTTCGTTCCATCAGCATCGATGCAACCGATGGATTGTTTCATGGACAATTGACGGTCAATGTGAGCGATACACGTCAACTCAATACGCTGATCAAGAAGATTCGTACTGTAAAGGGTGTCAAGCAGGTAGACCGGACTCTTTAAAATTCCGAAACGACTGGCTTGCCCTCCAACCAAGCGCCCATGATCCGTACCAACTGGTAGGTAATATTCATGCAAGGCACCGATCCGTTCGTAAACTTTTCCCAAAAATGTCCTCGGATGCTGACTTCCTTAATTAATTTCCTTGTATCTTCTCATAACTTAGAGGTCTCCTTTCAGGAAGGATTGTCGTTGATTTTCTGGGTATTTTTCGATGGCATAGCGCAACATGGTGCGTGGCATGGTCTTGTACCGGTCGTTCTCCAATAGGAATTCCGTTTCGACCAAAAAATTACGCTTGCCCATTTCACGAAGCATCCAACCGACGGCTTTATGGATGAGGTCGTGCTTGTGATTCAGTAGGATTTTGGAAATGTTCATGCAATCTTCAAAATCGTTATTTCGCAACAACGTGTAGGTGGAAACGATGGAGATGCGTTGCTCCCATAAATTCGAGCTTTTTGCCAGGTCGTACAAGGGCTTGCGGTCTTTATCCAACAGCCATCCGCCTACGATGTGGTGGCAGGTAACATCAACCAGGTCCCAGTTGTTGAAACGGGTTGCATTTGCAATATAGAATTCATAAATAGCCTGTTTCTCGGACTTCGAAGCTTTTTTGAACATGTTGACCAACAGTATTCCGGCTGCCAAGCGGACTTCGTGAACCGGATCGATTAAGAGTAGCTCGATTTCTTCCAAGGGCAACTTCGGAAATTTAGCAACAATGGCACGGGTTTCAGGTACCGACAACCCCCAGAAAATATCACCTTCGCCATATTGACCGGGTCCGGTTTTGAAAAATCGTTGCAGGATGTCCCCTTTGTAGGGATTTTTTTTTCGCTTTAATTCTTCGCGTAAATCTGTAGCTTTCATGGAATCAAGTGTTTGTCCAAGGGTTCTTCCTTTTTGGATGTATGGGTGAATATGTCGGTCAGGGTGCTTTTCAAAGATTTATCTTTTTCCATTTTTTCGATGTCGTTCAAATAAATATCCAATGCACGGATAGAAATCTGAATTTCACGGACGGACATGCCTAGGGAGCAAATCAAAAGAATCAGGGCCAATCCAAAAATCCAGGGAGCGATGGATTGAAGGCCAATGTAAATGGCAAACATGGTCACCACACAAAGTAGCAAGCTACCTACTCCCAACCATTGCATGTTTCTGGTCAATGTCAATCGTTTACGGAGGTTGGTTATTTGAGCGGCAGTCAGTGCGTCCGGGTTTTCCAAATATTTGTCCTTTAGTGTCCTGACCAATTGTGCGTAGGAGAGGAATCGGTTCGTGTAGGCCAACATCAACAGTGATATGGCCGAGAATAAAAAAGTGGGGGTGATTAACGTGATTTCCTGCATGGTGCAAAAGTTTGGTCTGTAGTTCAGCAAAAGTAGCATTAAATTGATTTTTTGACTGTACTTTTGCTTAAAATTATCCAATGTTGGACGTCAAACAAAATTCCGTTACCGCTTGGTTGCTAGCCGCTCGTCCCAAAACCTTGGCTGCAGGTTCCGTTCCTGTCCTAGTTGCTTCCGGCCTTGCTGTCCATTTCGGTCGATTTCAATGGATTCCTGCCTTGCTTTGCCTGTTGTTTGCCTTATTGGCTCAGATAGCTTCAAACTTCAGCAACGATTACTTCGACCATGTCAAAAAGACTGACAACGAAAATAGACTGGGACCAGCACGAGCTGTCGCTTCCGGATGGATTGCTCCAAAAAGGATGTTGATGGGTACTTTGGTGGTGATTTCACTAGCCTGTCTGTTCGGGGTCGGACTTATTTACTTTGGCGGTTGGAAAATGATTTTGGTAGGCGTTTGTTGCGTCCTTGCCCTATTGGCCTATACGGCTGGCCCTTGGCCCTTGGCTTACAACGGTTTGGGTGACGTCTTCGTTTTGACCTTTTTCGGCTTTGTAGCCGTGGTCTTTTCTTTTTACGTCCAAACTAGGGAATTTGAACCGTTGGTCTTCCTTGCCGGTGCCATGGTCGGACTTCCAGCCGTTAATATTCTGGTTCTCAATAATTACCGAGATAGGGACAATGATGCTACCTGTAAAAAACGCACCACCATCGTCCTTTTCGGGGAAGCTTTCGGCCGCTATTTTTACCTGCTGAACGGTATTGTTGCTGTACTTTTGGGTTTATTCTTCGTAAAAGAAACCGTTTGGGCGGGCGTTCTGCCTTTTTTGTATCTGATACCTCATTACCTGACCTGGCAGAAAATGTGCCGCATCCGTGAAGGAAAGGCATTGAATGCATTATTAGGAGAAACAGCTCGCAATCTATTGATTTTCGGTCTGTTATTCACCATAGGCTTGCTGCTCTGATAACAGCCATTCTTTTTTTTACTTCACCATATACAGAAACCACGATGACCTTGATGGGGATGCGTCGCTTGGCTTTATCGCGTTACTTTTAGCAATGCCGACCAATCCGCTGCTACAAGGAACTTCCCTTGTGATTTATCTTTTTCGTGCAGTAGGGCAAGGTCAAAATCGATACAGTGCTCCTTCGTGGCAGCCAGTTGCACAATTTCCACAGCTGTTGCAAAGGTTTTCATTTATTTTGATGATAGTCCGTTTCATAATTTTTTCTTAATTTTCTGAGTAGGAATGACGAACATCATCACCACTGCTCCTAGTAGGGCAGACCCAATCACCAGACTTTTTAACCAGTAGGCTTCCAGTATGTACAGGCAAGAAATACTGACCATGATGACCATCAGAAAGAGCGAGCCCAGTTTGAAAAGCATGGTCATACCTTTTCCGGATCGAAAATCATCGATGTATTTGCCTAAGTGCTTATTTTTCAATAATTTATTATATAGTCTATCGGAGCCGCGCAAATAGAGCCATGCCGTCAGGATCAAGAACGGAGTCGCAGGTAAACCTGGAACGATGATGCCAATGATACCCAGAATGAGGGAAAGTGTTCCGAGAACTATATAGATAGGCTTAAGAAAAATCATATTGGAAAGGTTGGGTTGCAAAGATAGATAAAGGTTTTCAAATTTGTTATATTTGTAAATCCGTAAGGACTAACACCCAATTCAATGTCAAGAAAAACCATGATCCGCAAGGTATCCGGCGATATGGAACCATTCTCTCGAAACAAGCTGATGTCTTCCCTTCGTCGTTCTGGAGCAGACAATGAAACCGTTGAATCTGTCCTGACGGATGTCGAGTCTTGGATTTACGAGGGCATCACCACCAAAAAAATTTATGACAGGGCATTTGCATTTTTGCGTAAGAAACAATTGGGCATAGCTGCCAGGTACAAACTTAAAAACGCCATGATGGAACTCGGACCTACGGGCTATCCCTTTGAATTTTTTGTTGGTCAGGTGTTTAAACAATTGGGTTTTCATGTGGAAGTCGGGAAGGTCTTACAAGGACATTGTGTCACGCACGAAGTGGATGTGATTGCCACCAAAGACATGAATCAGCATTTTGTCGAATGTAAGTATTACCAGAGCACCGGTAAGAACGCCAATGTTCAAGTACCGATGTACATCCGTTCAAGAGTGGACGACTTAATTAATTTCCGTAAGGACTTGCCTGAATACAAAGGGTATACTTTTCATGGGGTGGTTGTGACGAATACGCGCTTCACCTCCGACGCCATTTCGTTCGGTGAATGCACCGGTTTGCAAATGTTGAGCTGGGATTATCCTGCAGGAAATGGTTTGAAAGAAATCATCGACGAGAAACACATTTTCCCCGTCACCGTACTGACTAAGCTTTTGAATGCAGAAAAACAGGATTTGATGGAAAGAGGTATCGTCATTTGCAGTCAGTTGCTCGAAAATCCCGAAGCGTTGGTCCATATTGGTTTGGACGAACGCAGGCAACAGAAAATCATGGAGGAAGTCCGTTCTCTTTGTCCAAATTGTTGATTTCCAACATGGTTTGAGATACCTTTTCCAATTTCTATTCGATTTGACTGCTTAAAGATCCGAAAAGCAACTTGCTATCGGAGACCTCTATCATTGCATAGATAAATTCAATCCAAAAATAAATTCAATAGAACGAATAGATGATTACTTTTGTTTCAACGAAAAAACCAAATCGAATCATAACAAAAAAAAATTGTAATTATGTCAGTATTAGTTGGAAAATCCGCCCCCGCATTCAATGCCAAAGCCGTCATCAATGGAAGTGAAATCATCGAAAATTTCTCTTTGGACCAGTTTAAAGGAAAATACGTCGTTTTCTTTTTCTATCCCGCAGATTTCACCTTTGTTTGCCCTACCGAATTGCTTGCTTTCCAGGAAAAAGTAGCTGAGTTCGCTTCAAAAAACACTGTTGTTGTTGGTGTTTCCACCGATTCTGAATTCTCCCATTGGAAATGGCTGAATACGCCGACGAAGCAAGGTGGAATCGAGGGTGTAAAATATCCCTTGGTTGCCGACCAAAGCCTTCAGATCTCTAAAGCCTACGATGTTTTGGCCGGTGAAGAAGTTTGGGACGAAGAGGGTAATGAATCGTTCGTTGGCGAACCGAAAGCATTTAGAGGATTGTTTCTCATCGACAAAGCAGGTGTCGTTCAACATCAGGTTGTCAACAACATGCCGTTGGGTCGTAACGTGGACGAAGTGATCCGTGTTTTGGATGCTTTGCAGTTCACAGAAGAATTTGGTGAAGTTTGCCCGGCCAATTGGAAAAAAGGTGACAAGGCTATGAAGCCTACTCAAGAAGGCGTCTCCGAGTATCTCTCGAACTCCAAATAGGAAGCACATTAATGCGTTACTACTAAACCTGTCCGTATATTGGGCAGGTTTTTTTTTATCTTTGGGGAAAATTGAATAGGATGAAAAAAGGAATTTTACTGGGTTTGTTTATATTAGTGGTGGTGGGGTTGCAAGCAGCAGACACGATACGGGTGGCGTGTGTAGGCAACAGTATCACGTTCGGAGCCAACATCAAGAACCGCTCAACCGATAGCTATCCAGCCGTGCTTGGTCAATTGTTGGGAAGCAACTATGAAGTGAAGAATTTCGGATTGAGTGGCCGAACACTTTTGAACAAAGGAGATAGACCGTATATGAAAGAAAAGACTTTCCGAACTGCATTGGATTATCAGCCGGACATTGTCGTCATCAAGTTGGGCACAAACGACACCAAACCACAGAACTGGCAATTTCAATCTGAATTCAAACAAGATTTGACTGCAATGGTCGATAGTTTTAAAGCGTTGCCTTCGAAACCAATCCTATTCCTATGCTATCCAGCAACAGCTTACGCAGTAACCTGGGGAATCAATGACAGCATCATCGTGCATGGTGTCATGCCTTATGTCAAAGCGGTTGCCAAGATGGAACGGCTTAAAATCATCGATCTGCACAAAGCCACTGCTGGAATGCCTGAACTTTTCCCAGACAAAATCCATCCCAATGAAGCCGGTGCAAGAATACTGGCAACAACCGTTTACAAAGTTGTGCGCAAAGTTAGGAAATAGATTTCTGCCTACAGTCCCAACGAAGCCATGACTGCTTTGACTTTCACATCCGATGCAGATATGGCTGAAGCGTAATCGGAGCGAGCAGGCATTTCTCCACGAACCTCGATGTAGAACTTGATTTTGGGTTCCGTGCCAGAAGGTCGGATGGAAACCTTGCTGCCGTCTTCTGAGAAGTATTGCAGCACGTTGGAAGTCGCAGGCATTTCGAGCTTGTATGTCTTACCGCTGATGGGTTCGGCAGCATCCAACGTTTCGAAGTCCTTGATGAGTACAACCGGAGAACCTGCAATTTCCTTAGGTGGATTGGCACGGAAGTCGCACATCATCTGCTGAATTTCGTCAGCACCCGATTTGCCCTTCTTTACAACAGAAACACCCTTTTCGCGGGAGAAACCGTATTCTACATAGATGTCCAGTAACAGTTGGTAAAGCGATTTGCCTTGGTCTTTTGCCCAAGCGGCGATTTCAGCCATCAATGCACAGGAAGAAACGGCATCTTTGTCGCGTGCGAACGTTTCGGGCAGGAAGCCATAGCTTTCTTCACCACCGCCGATATACGTCTTTTGACCTTCCAAATCGCGGATTACAGCGGCAATCCATTTGAAACCGGTGTAACAATCGTAGCATTCCACCGAGTTTCTGTCGGCAATGGCCTTGATGAGCTCAGTAGTGACAATGGTTTTGACAATGTATTCCTTGCCTTTGAGCATGCCCTTTTCTTTCCAACGAGTAATTAGATAGTAGATGAAAAGCAAAGCTGTTTGGTTGCCATTCACTAAAATCCATTCGCCCGCATCGTTTTTGACAGCAATGCCCATTCGGTCGGCATCGGGGTCTGATGCCATAACGATGTCGGCATCGGTTTCCTTTGCCTTATCAATAGCCATGGACAGTGCTGCTGGTTCTTCCGGGTTGGGTGAAACCACGGTGGGGAAGTCGCCGCTTACTACATTCTGCTCGGGTACCGGAATGATGTTGGTGAAGCCGAAAGCTTTCAGGCAGGCAGGAATGAGGATCACGCCCGTTCCATGAATGGGGGTATAGACAATCTTCAAATCGTTGTGACGAGCAATGGCTTCCGGCGAAAGTGAAATTTCGGTGATAGCCTTGATGAATGCTTCGTCGATTTCCTTACCGATGATTTCAATCAAGGCCTTATTTCCTTTAAACTTAATGTCTGTGGGTTTAACTAGGTTTACTTCATCGATGATGTTGGTGTCGTGCGGATCGATGATCTGCGCACCATCGTCCCAATAAGCCTTGTAGCCGTTGTATTCCTTCGGATTGTGAGAAGCAGTCAGAATGATGCCGCTCTGACAACCCAGTCTGCGAATGGCAAACGACATTTCGGGTGTGGGGCGGAGGTCTTCAAATAAATACACCTTGATGCCGTTTGCGGAGAAGATATCGGCTGAAATCTCCGCAAACTTCCGGCTGTTGTTTCGGCAGTCGTGACCTATGGCGACAGAAATCTGTGGGAGATTTGTGAAGCATTTGTTCAGGTAGTTGCTCAAACCTTGCGTAGCGGCCCCTACCGTGTAGATGTTCATCCGATTGGTGCCTGCACCCATGATGCCACGCAATCCGCCCGTTCCGAATTCCAAGTCTCTGTAAAAGCATTCGATCAAATCCGTTTTGTCTTCGTTGTCCAACATTGCCTGAACAGCAGCTTTGGTTTCAGCGTCAAAGGAGGGAGCCAGCCATGCCTGAGCACGAGCTGTAACGGTTTGTATAAGTTGTTCGTCCATCGTTAATGATAGTTTGAATTAATTTTGGTCGTAAATGGTTTTGGTTTCGCGGAATTGGTCACCAGTTTCCCGAATGATGTTCCGATAGTATTTTTCGTCGTAGCCAGGGAATTTCGGCGTCTCGGGATGTCCATACGCATTGCGTTGGAAAGCATTGTTCTTTTCTTTCTTGACATTTCCATCCATGTATTTGACCATTAAGTATTCCCCCAATTTTTTCCAGCGTTCGGTGCTTTGCTGTGCCATGTTGTTGGAATATTCGGAAATGACGGATATAGCCCCGGCAGTGTCTTTGGCATACATAGCCGACGCTTTCAGATCAATCTGAAGCACTTCCCGGTTGAATTTATTTTCAATACTATCCTGGACCGGACGAATATCCTTAATCATATAATCGTACTTGGTGTATCCTTGGTTGGCTACCCAATTGTAAATCCAAAAAGCGGACGTCCAGGAAAAAGTGATCATATCGCCGTTACCGACGCGGAAGCATTCGGGAACCTTATTGCTGCCACAGTAGATGGGAACATAGACGCTTGTATTCGTATCGTCCACACCGAACCAAAGAATGCCGCCGATTGGATTGGGTAACCAGTCACGCATCTGTGCCACAAAGCTGAAGCCTGTCTGTTGAGTGGCTACGGCACGTTCGTTGACGTAGGTCATGGAATCGATGACCCATTCCATTGGGCGCCAACGGTATGGTGAATGAAAAGGCCCTGAACCGATGTCTTTGGTCATATCGTACGGTGTGCCTTCAAAATGATCCCGCATGGCATTTTTCAGCATTTGAGCCGAAATCTTGCGTTCAGGTTTGATGTATAGTGGAATGGGGTTGTGAATCTTACCTTGCAGATAGGGCAGGTAACTGTCCATATTGCTTTTGAACTTCCGGAAAAAGCTCCATACCCGGGTTTCGCAGGCGCGTAAGGCACTGAAAGTCAATGGTGCATACGTATCGGCAAAGCTGAAATCCTTGTTGGTTCCGTTGTAATATCCCTGCTGACGGGCAAAGGAAATCACATCGGGCGAATAGATGCAATTTTCGGGATCATCCAATGGAAACTGACGGATTCGAGCCTGATTGGCATGTGCCGAAATGCAATCGTCCGGAATACGTACGGCTACCCAAACGGCACCCTTGTAGTCAGGACCTTTGCCAATCATTTCCAGCACCCAGGCTTCATTTGCATCAGCTACCGTAAACGATTCACCTTCGCTGTAATATCCATAACGTTCCACCAGTTCCGTCATCAGACGGATGGCACCCCTTGCCGTTTTTGAACGCTGCAACGCAATGTAGATAAGGCTGCCGTAATCGATGATGGCAGTCGTGTCGACCAACTCTTCCCGACCGCCAAAAGTGGTTTCGCCAATCGTAACCTGATATTCGTTCATGTTGCCATTGACCTGATAGGTGTGACGTGCCTGTGGAATTCGACCCAAGGGTTTCCCGGTGTCCCATTCATAAATTTCCAGCATGCTGCCATCGGGCCAATCGGAAGCCGACCAATGATATAATTCGCCGTATAAGTTGTGAGAGTCTGCGGCATAACTGACCAAAACAGAGCCGTCAACGGAAGCTTTCCTGCCAACAATGAAGTTGGTGCAGCTCAGCCCAGCCTGAATCAGACAAAAGGTAAAAAGAACGGATAGTACAAGAATTTTTTTCACGTATATGCTATTCAGTGAATTTCAATTAGGGAATTTCAATCGGTGACATTACCAAGAAAAAGTGTATGAAATGTGGTTTTCATTGCCACAACCATCCACAACTGACAAACAAAGTTCGTGCTCCCTACCGGCATTTACCCGATCTGAATCCAGAACATAAGACAACCGGCCGGATTTGCCATCCAAAGCAAAAAGAGCCCATTTTCCATCAATGCTTCCACGCCAGGATTTTATCCCCGAAGCGTTGTCCGCAATACGAATGCGAATTACGCTATTTTTCCCCATACTTTCAAGATTTGGTGCAGTTATTTTAGGCACTACAGTGTCCGACAAGACTTTGTATGTTCCGAAATCCTTTAGATCAGCTTCCATCCAACCATTGACGTAGGTGCTTGGTACATAGCTGGTCAGCCCATTTTCGGCTACTTTGGCCAGGTAATAATGACTTTTGTCGGCTAGAATGTCCTTGTGGATTCGGAACTTCGCCTGAACAGGTTGGTGTAGGGGTGTGTACGGGTTATGGATTTTAAATACGTCCGAAAAACCGGTGTCCGATGTTTGTTTGTATTGGAAATCCAGTGTCCGATAAAGTGTTCCGGCTGGAATTTCCAACTTAAAATCGCTGTTGCTGAAATAATTGGGCACCCAGAATATCATTTTTTTGCCTGTGAACACTTTTGGGGGAATGGCCCGTTTCATACCTTGAACTGAAAAACGGAAATCCGTAGCATTGCCTGCTCTGTCCATCAGTTCATATCGAAATGAGTATTTTTTTTGCTCATTAATGGTAATGTATCCCCAGTCCTTCAATGAAGGGTAAATGTTCAATCCATTGCCTGGATCCACGAACGATTTCATGATCCAAGTGTTGCTGCGCTTCATTGTCTCATAATCAATCAACGAATTGGCATATCGTACCTGCTCAAAGTTGAATCGGGAAAGATCCTGCTGAAAAATCACTTCCTCATTCAGAAAAAGTCGGATGCTGCAGACGCCGTATTGATTGGTATTGTTATCCATAAAGTCGTAAGCGTTCAAGCCAAGTCCTATTTTTCCCCAAGCGGACGGAAGTACGCCGGTGGTCCATTCGCCCTTTTTGTTTTTGAAGACTGGAACGATGCTTTTTGTTGCGCCGTTGCTAAGCACGCCTTCTCCATCAATGGCGTATAGGGCAACTTTGTAGGGTTTCGGGGCAATATGGTCCTTGAGTCGGTCGCAAAACCACAACAATGGGTCCACTGCTTCTTCGGTTCGAGTGTCCCGAATTTCAAAGTGCAGATGTGGGGCAACCGAAAGGCCCGAATTACCACTATAAGCAATCAGTTGCCCTTTACGAATAGGGATTCTGCGAACAGGCATCAGCGTGTCGAGTTCGAAACTTTCCCTCTTGTATTGCATGTTTTGGGCGATGGAAGCGATGGGTTCAGCGTATGCTTCTAGGTGACCGTAAACAGTGGTGAAACCGTTGGCATGGTCCAAGTAAAGGGCATAGCCGAAACCAAAACTGCTGATGCGAATGCGTGAAACCCAGCCATCCGCTGGAGCGTAAATTGGTACGCCAACCCGCTTTTGCGTCTTGAAATCCACCCCTGAATGCAAGTGGTTAACTCTTAGTTCGGCAAAGCCACCCGCCAATTCCGGGCTTATCTGCATGGGCAAGTCGAATGCATTGGGGGCTACTCGGTCGGATTCGAGGTGGCTGGTCGGCGTTGTTTGACGAACCAACGACTGGGAGATTGAACATTGTCCAATCAACAAAAGCCCGGCCAAAAGGACGATGTGAAGTAAACGGGGATGGGAAAGGAACATAAGATGCGTAAAAGTGGAAAACGCCCGCGCAATCGGAAAGGGCTTCTCCGGTTCGCTGATTGAATCAGACGATTTTGTTGGTTTTTGAATCCGGAAAAACAATGGATGGCTTGAAGGATTTGGCTTCCTCGGCATCCATCTGCGCATAAGCCATGATGATGACGATGTCGTCCTGTTGCACCAGTCTGGCTGCTGCACCGTTCAGGCAAATGGTGCCAGTTCCGCGTTCGCCACGAATGACGTAGGTATCAAAACGTTCACCATTGTTGTTGTTGACGATGTAAACGCGTTCGTTGGGTATGATGTTTGCTGCATCCATCAGGTCCTCGTCAATGGTGATGCTACCGATGTAGTTCAGGTTTGCTTCGGTCACCCGAACACGGTGAATTTTCGATTTGACTACTTCTATCAGCATGATTATTTATACATAATGTTATTTATACAGGATGTTGTCAATCAGTCGAACAGGTCCGCAAAATACGGCGATGCAACCTACAATGAAGTTGGAATCATTCCAGTTTTCTACGGGCTGGAGCGTATCTCCGTCTACGATTTCGTAATATTCCAGTCTGAATGTCGGGTCGGTTGAAAGTCCCTTAGTCACAAAGTCAATCGTTTCAGAAATGCTTTTTGTTGAAACAAAGGTAGTACTTTTGAATAATAGTTCGGCTATTAGAGGGGCTTTTTCGCGTTCGTCCGACGAAAGTCTCCGATTGCGGCTGCTCATGGCCAAACCGTCTTTTTCACGAACGATGGGGCAGGGTACGATTTGAATCGGATAGTTCAAATCTTTCGTCATTTTACGAATGATGGCCAATTGCTGAAAATCTTTTTCACCAAAGTACGCACGGTCGGGCATCACTGCATCAAAAAGTTTGCTCACTATTTGAGCCACACCGTTGAAATGGCCTTGGCGGAAACGGCCTTCCATCACTGTTTCCAGTGGGCCGAAATCAAATGCTCGAGTATCGGGTTCCGGGTACATTTCTTCTGCTGAAGGCATGAAAACGTATTTGCATCCGGCCTTGCGGAGCATTTCGGCATCTTGTTCAGGTGTGCGTGGATACGAAATCAGGTCATTTTTGTCGTTGAACTGGGTTGGATTGACAAAAATGCTGACCACACAGACGGAGTTTTCCTGAACGCAACGTTCCACCAAACGGATGTGTCCTTCGTGTAAGGCACCCATGGTCGGAACCAGACCGATTTGTTGTCCCTGGGATTTGTAATCGTCGAGGTGTGTTTTGAGTTCGGATATGGTGTGGATGATTTTCATTTCTTAATTGCTTTAGGGTTGATTTAAGCAGTAACTATAAGGGGTTGCAAAAAAACTAAATAAATGTCAAACGGCGAAACAATCGGCAAATTACTTGCAGATATTCGTTTTTTTTTTTAGTATCTTTGTACTCAATTTACACGAGATATGCCAAGTATGAAACCCATCAAGGTTCTCTTTATCAGTCAAGAAATTTTTCCGTATCTGCCAGAATCAGAAATTGCCACCATTTGTCGTGACTTACCACAGGGTATTCAGGAAAAAGGCAAGGAAATCCGCACTTTCATGCCACGTTACGGGAACATCAACGAACGCAGGAACCAATTGCACGAAGTCATTCGACTTTCGGGTATGAACATGATCATCGACGACAACGATTACCCGCTCATCATCAAGGTTGCATCCATCCAGTCCGCTCGCATGCAAATCTACTTCATCGACAACGACGATTTTTTTCAACGTAAGAATACGATAGCCGATGACAATGGGGTTGAATTCGAAGACAACGATGATCGTTCCATCTTTTTTGTTCGTGGAGTTATCGAAACAGTCCGTAAACTGAGGTGGGTTCCTGATGTCGTGCATTGCCATGGTTGGATCACTTCATTGGCGCCGCTCTATATAAAACGTGCATTCGCCGATGATCCTTGTTTTAGAGACTCAAAAGTCGTTTTTTCGTCCTATGATAATGGCTTTAAACGTCCTTTCCGCTCTTATTTCGCCAAAAAACTGATGCTGGACGGCATTCAGGAATCGGACCTGACCGATTTGGACGGCGACATTGATCATGCTTCACTCAGCAAATTAGCTTTCCGATATTCGGACGGCATCATCCAAGGAAGTCCCGAAATGGACCCCAGGGTGCGTGAAGCGGCTGAATCCTCAGGCAAACCCTTTCTGAACTATCAATCTCCGGAAACGTACATTGATGCTTTTGACGATTTTTACAACCAGATTCTGGAACAATGATTTTGCTTTGATGAAGAAGACTTTCCTTTCAGTTTTTTGCGGATTGATTTTGTCTGCCGCTTTCTTTTCCTGTGTGGATGACAACATCATTGGTTCGTCAATGCAACCCAATCAGGATAAAGTATCTGTTTCTTTCGACACCATCCGGGTTAAAACGGAAACCATCCTACAGGACAGTGTCTATCTTCGCAATTCGCTGGCCATTTTAGGCGAATTCACGGATCCAATCTATGGAACCGTCAAGTCCGACTTCATGGCTCAATTGTATTGTCCTTACAAATTCACGTTCCCCGATAATGTAAAGACCATTGACTCGACATTCATCTACCTATATTATGACAGTTGGTTTGGTGATTCCACCACCGTACATCATATGAATGTTTGGTATCTTGATAAGAATCCGCTGGATGCGACCATTCCGTATGGATCGACTACCAATGTCTCCAAGTTTACCAGTAAATCCCAGTTGCTAGCTTCTGGAACATTTACAACCGGTGATTTTTTATCATCCGATTCAGTTAAGGCATTGTCAACCTATTCACGAGTAATTCGCTTGCCACTCGATACGACTTGGAGCAAACACGTTTTTTTAGAGGAGAGCATGAGTCATCCTGAGAAGTTTGCCAATCCATCCGCATTCAACAACTATTTCAACGGTATTTATGTAACAACCGATTACGGTAACGGCAGTTTGTTGTACATTACCCATTCTGAGCTGGAAATGTGTTACCATACAAAGATGTACAGCAATCAATCCGGTAAAACTAACCGTGATTCTTTGGTGAACACTGCTGCCTATTTCCCGGTCAATAAAGAAGTTCGCCAAATCAACCGTGCCGAACATCCTGACCTCAGCAGCTATTTGAATCCAAGTAGCACCGATTCACTTAATTACATCTATGCTCCAGGTGGAATGTTCACAAAAGTTACACTGCCGAATACCCTTTTTCAGAAAGGTTCAGGGCTTCTAACCGGTAAGACGATCAGTGGCATGAAGCTCTATGTCAATGCCACTCAAGTGGATGACAGTAGTAAATTCGCTTTGGCTCCGCCAACTTCCATGCTATTGATCGACGCCTCCAAAGTGAATGCCTTTTTTAGCGGCTATGAGTTGAACGATGGTTTGTATTCCTTCGTAGCCAAATACAACTCCGATTCGCTCAATTACGTTTTTGACCTGAGTTATTACGCCCAGAAGATGATTCGTGAGTACGCTGATTCTACTTCGACTGAATTGACTCCCTTTACGGAAATGTTACTTATACCAGTGACAACGGTTCAAAACGACGACAGTGAAAATGTGCGTCAGGAGCATGTCATCACCCCGGCAGCAGTTAAGATAAAAGGCGGCAACCATCCGACAGCCCCGATGCAATTGAAAGTCATCTACACAAATAAAAGATAATTTCAATTCGCCACTTTTGGCAAATTGATACAAAAAAAAGAGAGGATATCCTCTCTTTTTTTGTATCAATTTTTTTATGCTTTATTTTTTGGGTGCTGTTTTTGGTTTGATCGATTTTGCTTTGAGTTGTTTGATCTCACATTCAAGTTTCTCAATGGTCAGTTCCTGATTCTCAATGGTGGTGAGCAAGGAGTGGAGTTCTTCATTGCCGACACTGCTCGGATACTGCGCATCCACGCGTTTACAGAAATCACTTACCACGTTCATGTAATTAGTGAATGCCTCAAACGGTGATTCATAGGGGCTGAAATGTTGGTGTAGGGCACCATCGGAGGATCGCTTGGTGCTCATGTAGAAGAAGTGGTCGCTGGTTTGAAGATAGAGCCAATCCTGATTCAATCGACGGTCTCTGGACTTCCGCATACGATCAGCTTGACTGTAAATCTTTTCGAATGCCTCCTTTTGTAGTGCGTTTCCAAGCCAGGCACTGACATCACGTTCTTCATCGGCCCAAGATACGGGATAGGGAACGGGCAAAGCTTCAACCGGTTTCAGTTTGGCTGCAACTTCGGATGGTGTGGAGAATGTAATCCCTTTTTGCTCAGCGAATTTGGGCAATGCCCTTAGAAAATCGAAGATGCCGGTTTCGCGGGTCTGCATGTTACCGAAAGTCTCATAATTCATGAACAGGTTCACCAATTGTTCGTTTTCGGGAATGAGTCTGATCCAATCGATGAACTTGTCTGCGGTAAGCGGATACCCGTCCCAATTGTAGTTGGAAAAACGAAAGGAAATATCATCGCTCAACTTGCTATTTTTCAATAAAAGTTTAACGTGTGGATTGACAGCACTTTGGTATACGAAATTCGGGCTCTTCCAACCTAAAATATGCTTTGCACCTTCTGTGATGATGGTCTTGTAACCCATCTCAGCTACCATCTGACCGATTTCGTCGGAATAGATCAACTCGGTATTTCGGAACACTTTGGGTTTCTTCCCAAAAAGGCTTTCAATGCGTTTGCTTTGTTGTTCCACTTGAGCCTTGAATTCCTCTACGTTTTTCAAGCTGGCAAGCGAATGGGCGTATGTTTCAGCTAAAAATTCGACGCAATCGGTTTTGGCAAGTTGACGAAAACTGTCGATGACTTCAGGGGCATGCATTTCCAGTTGGTCCAATGCTACGCCCGAAATGGAGAATGAAACTTTCAGTTTGCCTTTGTTGGCTTCGATCATTTCAAGCAACAATTTATTGGCGGGAAGGAAAGACCTTTCCACCACCCCTTGAAGGATGCTTTCGTTGTTGAAGTCGTCGTAATAATAGTGATCGTTGCCGATATCGAAGAAGCGATATCGTTTCAGACGGAATGGTTGATGGATCTGGAAGTAGAAGCAGATGGTCTTCATGATGTATGTTTTTTCAGTTTCTTATAAGGTTATCGTCCGCAAACACGGTTGTAAATATCTCGGACTTTTTGGCCGGCGTATTCCCACTTGATCTCATCTACCTCCTTTTTACCTTCATCCCGCAGAAAGTCGTACATGGCAGGGTAAGAAATGATGGAATAGATGGCATCGGCCATGGCATCGATGTCCCAGTAGTCGGTCTTTATAGCGTAATCAAGGATTTCAGCGCAACCGGATTGCTTGGATATGATGGTTGGAACACCCACTTGCATCGCTTCCAATGGGGAAATGCCGAACGGTTCCGATACGGATGGCATGATGTATACATCGCTGGACTTCAGCATTTCATATACTTGGTCTCCTTTCATGAAGCCTGGGAAATGGAAGCGGTCTGAAATGCCACGTTTGGCTGCCAGTTGAATCATGGCTTCCATCATGTCACCGCTTCCTGCCATGACGAAACGTACGTTTTTGGTTTTAGCAAGAACTTTGGCTGCTGCTTCCACAAAATATTCAGGACCCTTTTGCATGGTGATTCGCCCTAGGAACGTAACAACCTTATCCCCGCAGCGAATCGGTTTGATGGCTTCGATGGAGGCACTGACGGGTTCTACGGCGTTGTGAACGGTCGTGACTTTGTCAGGGTGTTGGTTGTATTTGCTGATGACGGTTTCCCTGGTTAGGTTGCTCACGCAGATGATGTGGTCGGCATGATCCATGCCATTTTTCTCGATACTGTACACTTGTGGGTTTACCTGTCCGCGGCTCCGGTCAAAGTCGGTGGCGTGAACGTGTATGACCAATGGTTTTCCACTTACATTCTTAGCATGGATACCTGCTGGATAAGTCAACCAATCGTGGGAATGAATGACGTCATACTGTTCTCTGCGGGCGATGACACCGGCGCAAATGGAGTAATTGTTTATTTCCTCCAACAAATTGTCTGGATACCTACCGGAAAACTCGATGCAACCCAGATCATTGACATTCATATAGTTGAAGTCAGCATACAGGTGATTCCGGAGTTCAAAATATTCCTGTGGGTCCATCGTGGCACCCAATCTGTTCTTAACAGTTTCATAACTGGGTTCGCGCCATACGATGGGCGTATTTCCGGCCCCCGTTATTTTTAGGAAACTTTGGTCCTCATCTCCGTACGGTTTGGGTATGACAAATACGATATCCAAATCCGGTTGCAGGGACATTCCTCTGGTCAGCCCATAACTGGCCGTTCCCAATCCCCCCAGGATATGCGGGGGGAATTCCCATCCGAACATCAGTGCTCTCATATAGTCGAATCTATGGTTTTGATTAAATTTTTAACAATTCGGTGGATCCGTAGGATTTCACCCACACTCATGGCGTAAGAAACACCCCCACGGCCACGATACGGAGGATTGCCATCAAAGAGTTCGGAAATGGTTCCGATGCCGCGGTCGGCCAATTCTTCTTCGAATCCATAGATGATTCTTTGAGCAAGGCTGATGCCGCTTAACTTATAGATTTTCAAATAAGCTTCCAAGTAAGAACCGATCAGCCATGGCCATGCAGTCCCCTGATGATAAGCTCTCGTGCGTTGTTCTTCATTGCCTTCGAATGTAGGATTGTATCCACCACTTTTCGGACTCAACGTACGCAAACCCTTGGGGGTCAGAAGTTCTTTAGTGACAAAGTCCAGTACCGATTTCTGTTGCATACGCTCCAACGGAGAATGCTCTAAAGCAACTGCAAAAATCATGTTGGGCCGAACGCTGAAATCTTTTGGGTCTTCGTTTACATAATCGTACAAATAACCATAAGGATTCAGAAAAACCTCATTGAAGCTGACTTTGACTCTCTCGGCGAGTTGAGTATATGCGTCGGCGACGGAAGCTTTTTTTAAGCTCGTTGCTACATTTGTTCCGAACATTAAAGCATTGTACCACAAAGCATTGAATTCGACCAAGTAGCCAGATCGGGGTACCAATGGTTTGCCATATTGCATGGAATTCATCCAACTGACTGGAATATTTTTGCCATTGCTGTACAGCAAACCATTTTCGTGCAGGAACAAATTCGTATGACCTTGTTTTTTAATGAAGTCAATCACTTCCAATACGACTTTACCATATTCCGTAGCACAAGCTTCAATTCCTGCATATCGAGCGTATTCCTGAACGGCGCGTATAAACCAGAGGAGCACGTCAGGTGATTCCATTTCTGATATTTCGCAATCGATGGGTTTGCCTTCGATAAAATTTCGGACCGCCTTGACACCGGTTTTCATAATGGCGGTGAAAAGCCCTGGATCTTTGGCGGAGATGGTGCATCCGGGTAAGGAAATGAACATGTCCCTAGCTCTGTACTTGAACCATGGGTAACCTGCCAAAATGTACCGCTGACCATCGTCGTGTTTATTATAGAGTTGGTAGGCTGCATTCTTGAGACAATTCGTAAAGTTGTCGCGAGGTGTGCGGTTGGATGCTTCTTCCTCGAACATGTGCTTCATGCGGCGGGGCGCCAAGGGTGAGGTTCCTGCTGAAAAATAAATGCTCTCATTGGGCTTGATGGCTATTTCAAAATAACCAGGTACGAATTGGTCCTCGTGAAAGGCATAGCCTCGTTCCTGTTCCTTTGGATATTCGATATCCTTATACCAATTGGATTCTTCTACGAATTCATTTTTGTGGGACAGCTGCATGTTAAGCTCAGGATAACCTGCGTACAAGCACATTTTCACTCCATTATCCACCTTTTCGACCGTTTTGTCAATGACGGAATTCTCCAAGCAAAGTTGGTCGGCTCTACGGAAAGCCAGAAAAGGTTTGAATCGTAAACGGGTGGGGGAATGAGCCTCCAACAAGGTGAATTTGATCAAAACCCTGTTTTCGTGTGAAACAAAAATGAGTTCCTTGGAAAGTACTACACCACCTACACGGTATATAGTGGACGGATTCACATCACACTCATATTGCCGAATGTATTTGTGTCCCTTGGGACTGTAGCTTTCACCCGGAAATTTATGGATACCCAGATTGAATTCTGAGCCGTGTTGGATCACCGTCGTGTCAAGTGAGGAAATGAGGACATGATTCTCGCCGTCCAGTTCGGGCAAGGGAACAACCAACAATCCGTTGTATTTACGGGTATTGCAATCCACAATGGTAGAATAGCTGTAAGCGCCCGATTTGTTGGTCCTGAGCATTTCCTTGGTTAGGGACTGCTCGAGATTGATCATGAGGGTCTTGTCGAATTTCAGATAACTCATGGTATTGATTTTTGAACGAAAATACGGAATTGAAATGACATTCGGAAGAAAAAGTTCTTTTTTTTACCAATAAAATAGCACCTTTCCGGTATGTTTTCAAACATAGTCAGAACGCAATTGAATTAATTTGGTCACATACTTTTAACCGAATACGAATGGGTTGGATCGATACCGTATTCTTAATGACCGACTTCCAACATTTGTCGGATCAGTTCGGTATTTTTAACTAGGGAGAGTTCGTTCAACAGGGGGTCTAGGTTGCTAGTGAAAAGCTTGACTGCAATGGCAAGCAGGATGATGCCGAAAAATTTACGGAGAATATAGATAGTGCCCTTTCCGATGAACTTTTCAATCTTGCCGGTGGCTTTCAAGACTACGTAGACGAAGCACATGTTCAGAGCCAAGGCGATGATGATGTTCAAAATATTGTATTCCGCACGGAGCGATAGCAAGGTCGTAAATGAGCCGGCTCCCGCAATGAGCGGGAAAACAAGTGGTACGATGAAGGAAGTTTCACTCGGGCCTTCGTATTTCATGATCCGAACATCAAAAGTCATTTCGACAGCGATGACGAAAATGACAATGGCCCCTGCTACAGCAAAGGAGGAGACATTGACACCGAACAACTTCAGAATAGCTTCACCTGCAACCAAAAAAGTGACCATGGTCAAAAAGGAAATCAGACTGACCTTGGCCGCCATAATCTTGCCCTGACGTTGCTGTAAGTCTACAATGACGGGGATGGAGCCTATTATATCGATGATGGCGAATAGGACCACGAATGCGCTAAGTACTTCCTTCAGATTGAATTCCATCTTTTTTTTTCTGTAAATGTAACGTGTTTTGTCGGGATAAATATGTACTTTCGCTTTAATTTTTCAATAGGCTCTCCTCAACGGAAAATCCAGACGAATCTCAGAATGATCATCGATGTCAACGTTTGATATTTTTACACAACTACCTCTCTTCAAGGAGATTGAAAAAGAGGCCTTGTTTTCGTTGGTGCCGAAAATCAGTCTTGATTTCGATCAGTTGAAGGAAGGGGAGGTCCTTTTCGCCCGCCACTCACCCGTAAACGGCCTTGTGTATTTGCTGCACGGGCAAGCCCACATAAAGGACGACTCAAACGAAAAGATTCTTACAGGTCCTGTACTTTTATCCTGGACGGGCCTATTCGGGCAGAATAGGTCCCATACTTCCGAAGCCGTTTCAGTGACCGCCTGCAGCACTTTAACAGTGGACAGGCGTTCGTTGGTTTATCTCTTACGTTCAGAACCCGCTTTTTTGGATGCTTATCTTGGAATGCTGTCTGATGCTTTGTTTTCCATTCATTCACCACTTTGAAACGTTGAATATGAAACTCTTACGATTGTTGCTTATGACCCTAATCCTAACCGGTGCTTCTGCTGAAGCGGCCAATCCATTTTTCTCTGCGTACAAAACCCCGCACGAAACATTTCCGTTCGACAAAGTAAAAATCGAGCATTTCATGCCTGCCTTCGAAAAAGGTTTTGCTCAGCAAAAGGCTGAAATTGCGAAAATAACTTCCAACAAGGCTGTTCCGACGTTCGAAAACACCATTTTGGCCCTCGAACATTCCGGAGCGTTGTTACACGACGTGTCTGCTGTGTTCTACACGCTCAATGGCAGTGAAAGCAACGATGCCATTATGGAACTGGCTTCCAAAATAGCGGAACTTTCCGCCCGCCACAGCAGTGAGATCTCGATGAATGCCGAACTGTTTGCACGTGTAAAAGTGGTATATGAAAAACGTCAATCGTTGAATCTGTCTTTGGATCAAAATAAGTTGTTGGAAGACACTTGGTTGGATTTCGTCCGCAGTGGTGCCGATTTGAAAGGTGCTGATCGTGATAAATTTCAGGAACTGACCATCAAACTGAGCAGCTTGTCCGAGAAGTTCCACCAAAATTCCCTCAAATCCACCAATGCTTGGGAAAAACTGATTACTGACAAGAACGAACTGAAAGGTTTGCCTGACGGTCAATTGGCCGCTGCCGCTGCCAGAGCCAAGGATAAAGGGAAAGATGGCTATCTGTTCGATCTTTCCGCTCCCAGCTACGGAGCATTGATGAAGTATGCCGAAAACCGCGACCTGCGTCACGAAGTTTACATTGCTTACAACACCAGGGCTATGAGTGGCGAGTTTGACAACCGCCCAGTCATCAAAGATATGGTGAATGCCCGTCGTCAAATGGCTGTACTGTTGGGTAGCGACTCCTATGCCTCTTATGCCCTGCAACGCCGCATGGCTGAAAAGCCCGAAGCTGTTTACAACCTATTGGACAAATTGGCAACGGCATACATGCCTGTAGCCAAAGAAGAGTTGGCCGCCGTACAAGGTTTTGCCATTGGCAAAGAAGGCAAAAACATGGACATTCAACCTTGGGACTGGAGCTTTTATTCCGAAAAGCTCAAGAGTGCCAAATTCAGCATCAACGACGAAATTCTGCGTCCCTATTTCAAACTCGAAAATGTTCAGAATGGTGTATTCGGCTTGGCAACCAAACTGTACGGCATCACGTTCAAGAAGAACTCCGCCATTCCTGTTTGGAATAAGGAAGTGACACCTTACGAAGTATATGACAAGGATGGCCAGTATCTGGCTGTACTCTATACCGACTTCTTCCCCCGTGCCAGCAAACGCCAAGGTGCTTGGATGAGCGACATGAACGAACAATATCGTCTTGATGGCAAGGATCACCGTCCACAGGTCAGCATCACGATGAACTTCACCAAGCCGACTGCCGACAAACCCGCTTTGCTGACCTATGACGAAGTGACTACTTTCTTGCACGAATTCGGCCATTCCCTGCACGGAATGATGTCCAATGTCAACTACCGCTCGCAGGCTGGTACGAACGTTTACCGCGATTTCGTGGAATTGCCTTCGCAAGTGATGGAAAATTGGGCGAGTGAAAAAGAATTTCTGGATGGCTTTGCCGTTCATTACCAGACTGGTGAAAAATTACCCTTCGAACTTGTCGAAAAAATCAAGGCAGCCGAAAACTACAATGTGGGTACGCTTTGCATGCGTCAACTTAGCTTTGGCTACTTGGACATGGCATGGAATGGTTTGAAGACCGATTTCGACGGCGACGCTTCTGCATTCGAGAAGAAAGCTTGGGCTAAAGCCATCGTTTTGCCCATGCCGGCTGAATGCATGATGAGCACAGCCTTCGACCATATATTTGCTGGTGGCTATGCTGCCGGTTATTACAGCTACAAATGGGCTGAAGTGTTGGATGCCGACGCTTACGCATATTTGACCAGAAACAAGATTTTTGATGCCGATGCCGCAGCTTCTTTCCGCCAGAACGTTCTGTCCAAAGGAGGTACGGAGCACCCCATGGTGCTTTACAAGCGTTTTCGCGGACAGGAACCCAGTATTGACGCTCTACTTCGTCGGAACGGCATCGTGAAATAAACCACCAATGGAGATTCAAAACGACAAACAAGATTTGCTCGATAAAAGGTATATGCAAATGGCTCAGATCTGGGCTGGGAATTCCTATTGTGAACGACGAAAAGTCGGAGCGTTGCTCATTAAGGACAAGATGATCATTTCCGATGGCTACAATGGAACTCCTTCTGGGTTTGAGAACGTTTGCGAGGATGAGTTCAACAAAACCAAGGCTTACGTATTGCATGCGGAAGCCAATGCCATCACCAAAGTGGCGCGTTCGCACAACAGCAGTGACGGTGCTACGTTGTATGTGACAGCTTCCCCTTGCATCGAGTGTGCCAAGTTGATCATTCAGGCTGGGATTTCCCGCGTGGTGTACGGTGAACTTTACCACATGCAGGACGGGTTGGAATTGCTCCAAAGAGCCGGTATTGATGTAGTATTTTGTGACAAAAAAACAGTATAGATGAAAAAAACAACTAACAGCAGGGTATGGGTGCCTGTATTCATGGCCCTCTGCATTGTATTCGGCATGGTAATCGGCACGTTGTTGTCCAGCCGTTCCGGTAAAAACGATGGAAAGTACCTGAACAAAATAAATGCACTATTGTCCCTAATCGACGAGAAATACGTGGATACGGTCGATCAAGCCAAAATCGTCGAGGATGTTATTCCGCAGATTTTGGGTGAACTGGATCCGCATTCAGTTTACTTCCCCGCCAAAGATGTGGTTGCTGCCAACGAGGAAATAGAAGGGAGCTTTAGTGGCGTTGGCGTACAGTTCAACATTCAGGACGATACGGTACGCGTGGTTTCTGTCGTGGCCAACGGTCCTTCCGAAATTGCCGGAGTTCAACCTGGGGACAAAATCATAAAAATCAATGGAAAGAATTTTGTTGGAAAAACGATGTCCAATGACTTGGTATTAAAAACGTTGAAAGGCAAAAAAGGAACGGTTGTGAAGGTTTCCGTTCTTAGACACAATACGTCCCGCATGCTCACCTATACGATCATTCGTGGTGACATACCTTTGTACAGTGTCGACGCCCGCTATCGCATCGGTCGTGAAATCGGTTACATCAAAATGAGTAATTTTGGACGAAACGCTCATACGGAATTCGTTCAAGCCATGCTATTCCTACGTCAGCAGAAATGCACCAAATTCATCATCGACTTGCGTGGAAACACAGGGGGTCTGATGGAACCTGCGCTGGAAATTGCCAACGAATTCCTTCCAGCCAACCGCTTGATTTTGTATACGCAGGGCAAAAGTTATCCACGTGAAGATGTTTACTCCGACGGCAAAGGTTCTTTCCAAGGCAATCCGCTGGTCATCTTAACCGACGAATTTTCTGCTTCGTCGAGTGAAATTCTGACCGGTGCCATCCAGGACAACGACAGAGGATTCGTCGTAGGTCGTAGAACGTTTGGCAAAGGTTTGGTTCAGAATGAAATACCTTTCCGTGACGGTTCAGCCGTTCGCTTGACCATCGCTCGTTTTTACATACCGTCTGGTCGTTGCATTCAGAAACCCTATACAAAAGGTTCTGATATGAATTATCAGAATGACATTATGAATCGCTACCTAAAGGGTGAATTCGACTCCATGGACAGCATCAAGGTGAACAAACACCTTAAATACAAGACGGCAGGTGGTCGTACGGTCTATGGCGGCGGTGGTATCATTCCAGACTTTTTTGTACCCTTGGATACCTCAGGTATGACCAGCTGGTATAACAAAGCAGCCAGTAAAGGGGTTATCTACGGTTATGCATTCGCTTTCACCGATGCAAACAGAGATTCACTGAAACTCTACAAAACGGCAAACAAACTTTCGTCGTATCTGGACGATCAGGATTTGATTACGCCGTTTATCGATTATGCTGCTCAACGCGGAGTATTGGGACGGCCTGAATTCATCAAGGGTTCATTTCCGTTGGTGATCACTCAGCTGAAAGCCTATATTGCCCGCAACATGTTGGGTGAGGATGCCTTTTGGAAAATTTTACAGGAGGACGATGTGACGCTGACTAAAGGTGTTGAAGTCGCCATCCGCACCAAAGGAGCGAATGTGCTGAACAAATAAGGTATTGGATAATTTGGCTGGGGCAGGTTACCTGAAGACGATGTCTTTGATGGTGTCTGCCCCAACGGCTTTGTTCAGCCTTTCCACCAAATTTTGACGCATCATCTGCAATTCGCTTCGGACGATGGGCGTATCCATCTGAACGTACAGCACCCTGCGAGACACATATTTTTTGCCTGTATGTGCTGTAATGATAGGACCGACGACTTCGGACCAAGCATCCAATATCCGTGTTTCATGAATTTTTCCGTCTATCTGAAGATTTTTGAGAGATTCTCCCAGAATTTCCGAAAGAGATTGTGCTTCGCGCTTTCTCATGACTCAGCTTGCGTGATAACACCGTTCTCTACCAGAAATATTCGGTAATTGCCGTGGGTGCGTTGGAGCAAATGTTCCGGATTTTCACGGTTGGTGTCTGTGATGAATATCTGTCCGAATTCCTCACCAGAGACTAGGTTGATGATGCGTTCCACCCGTGAGGCGTCTAATTTGTCGAATAAATCGTCCAATAGGAGGATGGGAGTCGCATTGCCTGCTTTTTTAAGGAAGATGAATTGTGCCAACTTCAGGGCGATTAAATAGCTCTTGTTTTGGCCCTGCGATCCAACTCGTTTGATGGGATAGCCGTCCAGCTCCATATCCAAGTCGTCTTTGTGGATGCCCACCGTCGTATAACCTAGAATGCTGTCTCGATGACGGCTTCCGCGAAGACGTGCAATGAAATCACCTGTTTGAAGATGAGACGAATAGTTTAGTAGAATTGTTTCTTTTCCACCGGAAATCTGTTGGTAATATTGTTCGAAAACCGGTGAAAACACATTTACGAATGCTTGCCTTTTCTGAAAAACGAGGGCTGCTTCGCGCGCCATCATTTCTTCGTACAAGTCCCAAAGTTCCTCGTCGGCAAAGCCTTCTTCCTTAAGCAGGGAGTTACGTTGTGCCAACGCTTTGTTGTAATTGATGAGGGCTTCCATATAGGCGTGGTCGTACTGGGAAATCACCATGTCCATAAAGCGGCGTCGTTCCTCGCTGCCTTCCCGGATGAGTTCTTCGTCCGAGGGGGAAATCAAGACGATCGGGATTCGGCCAATGTGGTCGGACAGGCGTTCGTACTCCTTTTTGTTGCGTTTGAAAATTTTCCGCTGACGGCGTTTCATACCACAATAGATTTCCTCCTCCCGGTCACCTTCCTGGTAAAGCGCCTGAAGCATGAAAAAGTCGGCGTCGTGGGTGATGTTCTGGGAATCGACCGGATTGGAATGGCTTTTGCAGAAAGAAAGGTAATAGACAGCATCCAACAGATTGGTCTTGCCTTCTCCATTTTTACCGAAAAAACAATTGATACCGGGAGAAAAGGCCAGTGTGGCTTCCCGGATGTTCTTAAAATTGAGTACAGTAAGTTGAGTCAGTTGCATAGGGCCTCCGGATAGCGTTTTCCTTACACAAATGTAGAAAAAAACAGGGATAAATTTGGGAATCAAATGAATTAATGTACTTTTGTACACCAAAAATTCACGAACCATTCAACCCTAAGTCCAACAGATATGTCAACGAACAAAGAAGGAAAAGACGAATTGCAACAAGTTAACGAGGCACTCAGCCGTTCTGAGCAATTCATCGAAAAAAATCAAAAAAATCTGCTGATCGCATTGGCAGTCATTGTCGTCGTGGTTGGTGGCATACTTTTCTTTCGTCACGGTTATTTGGTTCCCAGAGAGAAAGCTGCTCAGGAAATGATTTTCGTCGGTGAACAATATTTTGCAATGGATTCCTTCCAGCTTGCTCTGAATGGTGACGGTGCCGAATACATAGGCTTTGAAGGCATCATCGACGACTACGGAATGACCAAGACTGCCAAGCTGGCTGCCGTTTATGCTGGTCTATGTTACAAGAATACGGGCAACTTCGAAAAAGCTGCCGATTACCTTGGCCGCAGCAATGCTGACGACATCATGGTTTCTCCTGCCATTAAAGGAGCTATTGGTGACTGTTATGTCGAGATGGGCGATTTGGGTAAAGCGGTCAATTACTTTGAACAAGCTGCCGAAGTTAAGAACGAACTCTTAGCTCCCATTTACCTTATGAAGGCTGGTCGTGCCTACGAAGCTCTTGCAAAATGGAACAAGGCACTTAAAACTTACGAAGAGTTAAAAGAACATTATCCGCTTTCACAAGAAGGTATGGATGTCGATCGTTTTATCGAACGCGCTAAAGCAAAAAAATAATTGGCTACCCAATACCACAACCTTTCGGACTACGATCCGACCACGATGCCCGACGCTTCAGCCATGAAGGTCGGCATTGTTGTTGCTGAATGGAACTATGACATCACTTCCAAACTGTTGGAGGGTGCTTACAATACCTTGACCGCCAATGGCGTCAAGCCCTCGAACATCGTTGTCAAGTGGGTTCCAGGCAGTTTTGAACTGGTCTTTGGTGCCAGAATGCTATCCGATGGTTACGATCTGGATGCCGTTATTGTTCTGGGATGTGTCATCCGTGGCGGTACGCCTCACTTCGAGTATGTTTGCTCCGGTGTTACCCAAGGCATCACGCAACTCAATCTAACAGAGCAAATTCCGTTCATCTTTGGTTTGTTGACGAACGATACGATGCAACAGTCCATAGACAGGGCTGGTGGCATTCATGGCAATAAGGGGGATGAGGCGGCGGTTACTGCTATTAAGATGGCAGCTCTAAACAGCAATTTGATTAAATAGGGAGTGCAGTATAAGGAACTCCCTATTTAATCAAATTTTCCACCGTATTTTTCAAAGAAAACTTATTCGGAGATCTCGATTTTAATGATTTCGTCGCCTTGGCGGATTTTGTCGATGACGTCGAGGCCTTCGATGACACGGCCGAAGCAAGTGTGGTTGCGATCCAGGTGAGCGGTATTGTCGCGGGAGTGACAGATGAAGAATTGTGAGCCACCTGTGTTGCGGCCAGCATGAGCCATGGACAGGACACCACGGTCGTGGTATTGATTACCACCGGTCAGTTCACAAGGAATGGTATAACCGGGACCACCTGCACCCGTTCCGTTTGGGCAACCACCCTGAATCACGAAGTTGGGGATGACGCGGTGGAAAGTTAAGCCATCGTAAAAGCCACTTTCGGCCAATTTTATAAAGTTTGCAACTGTTTTTGGAGCATCTTGCTCGTAAAACTCAACGATCATATCGCCTTTTTCAGTGATGATTTTAGCTGTTTTCATTTGTTGTTATTGAATTAATTGATGTCTAAGCCGAACGTCCTGTATAAAAGTTCCATATTCGGATTCTTCTGAATCATGGATTCCAGCTTGTCTCTGGAGGTGAACGGACGCGTCATTTCACCAACCTCGGCCAAACGGATGGTCATCTTTATACGGTTGTTTTTTAAATAGTGGTGTAGGTGCCGTTCAATGGTGATGGATAAATCCTGGAACTTCTTCTCAAGGGGTTGATTTTGCACCGTCACTTCAATTTCGTAGTTCTCTTTCAACGCCGGCGGACACGATTTCATGGCATTCACCAAATGGGTGTCATTTTTAATGTTGTCGATGAAGATGTTCCAGACACGCTGCAATGCTTCTGCCGTGAATGGTTGATTTACGAGCAATACTTCTTCCGTCACTGCTGTTTGTTCCACCACTTCTTCCTGTTTTTTTCGTAGAGAAATGGTTTGAAGTGACTTCACTGTGGGAGGTGCAGCTGTTTCCTTCTTTATGTTGGTAGGGACTGTGGCTTTGCTGCTAAATACAGGTTTGTCCGAAATGTAGGATTTTTCAGTAGGAGACGAGACGGGTTGAATTTCGGGAACAACCGACACTATTAGGGGCTGAATCGGTGGTTGATCGTCTTCAGTCAGGAATTCACTGATTTTTTTTTTGATCCGAAAGCTGAGCGATCCGGATAAGAGCCAATTCGATGAGCAACCGCTTGTTTTTGCTTTCCTTGTAGGCCAGGTCGGTGTCGTTGGCCAGTTTGATGGCCGCGTAGAGGAACGGGTTGGTGCAGAGTGCCGCCTGTTCCTGGTATTTGCCACGGATGCTTGCGCCAACTTCCAGCAAAACGAGCGTAGACGGATCTTTGCTAACCAGCAAGTCCCTAAAATGGGCGCTCAGGCCGGTGATGAAATGTTGTCCTTCGAAACCGTTGTTCAGGATGTCGTTGAAAATCAACAAGGCTGTGCTGATGTCCGATTTCAAAAGAGCATCGGTCAGTTTGAAATAGTAATCGTAATCCAGCACGTTCAGATTTTCGATGACGTTCTGATAGGTGATGGTTCCATTGCCGTAGCTGGAAACCTGATCGAAGATGGACAAGGCGTCGCGCATGCCGCCGTCGGCTTTCATGGCGATGATGTTCAAGGCTTCGTCCTCGGCTTTGACACTTTCGGAGCTGGCCACGTGTTGCAGATAGCCCACGATATCGTGGATGCTAATGCGGTTGAAATCGTGGATTTGGCAGCGCGATAGGATTGTCGGGATGATCTTATGTTTTTCGGTCGTGGCCAGGATGAAGATGGCATGGTGCGGCGGTTCTTCCAGTGTCTTTAAAAAAGCATTGAAGGCAGAAGCGGACAGCATGTGCACTTCATCGATGATATAGACCTTATATTGACCCAATTGCGGTGGAATGCGTACTTGATCCACCAAGTTGCGGATGTCGTCCACTGAGTTGTTGGAGGCGGCATCGAGCTCGAAAATATTCAGAGAACGTTGGTCGATGAAACTTTTGCAAGATTCGCATTCGTTGCACGCTTCCCCATCCGCTTTTGGATTCGAACAGTTGATTGTTTTGGCAAAAATGCGTGCACAAGTCGTCTTACCAACACCGCGGGGACCACAGAATAAATAGGCGTGAGCCAACTGCTTGTTTTTGATGGCATTCTTCAGGGTAGTGGTGAGTGCTGACTGCCCAACCACCGATACAAAGGTGTCGGGGCGGTATTTTCGGGCGGAAACGAGGTAGTTCTCCATGCGTGCGTCAGCGTTTTCTTGTGCTTTGCAAATGTAGCAAATTGCATCCGATTTTTTCCATTCACACCATATTATTTCAGAAAAAATCCATTACTTTTGCCAACGTCTTCACTCCGTATCCAATACCCTGAAATGGACAAACTCAAAGCGATATATCATATTATAAAGCCATTATTGAACAAATACCTCATTACGGTCATTGTGTTTCTGGCTTTTATCGTATTCGTTGACGAAAACAATGTGATCCGCAGGGTGCAGTACGAAATGAAGATTCGTGAACTCAAACAGGATATCCGTCACTACCGCAAGCTTAGTGAAGAAAGCGAAAGCAAGCTTAAGAAGTTGCATTCCAGCAATTCAGAATTGGAACGTGTCGCCCGTGAGGACTACCTGATGAAGAAACCCAACGAAGACGTCTACATTGTCGAATAATCCCACACTTATACTTAAAAATGTGCTGAAAAAAATCTATAACATCTTTTTTATACTCGGAGCCATCCTAATCCTAATTTCATCAGTCATGGTGATGGAACACGTCCTATACAGCAAATACGTTTTTGCCGTCGGTGTAGCCTTGTACATTATCAGCCGCATGCGCAGCACGTATGAAGGGGAAGATTTTCGTTTGAAACGGTTGAACAGGATGTATTTCATGTCTTCCTTGTTTATGCTGGGTGCTTCTTATATGCAGTTTAAGAACCTGAATTCCTGGGTAACCGTCATGCTGATGGCCGCACTGACCGAACTGTACGTGGCTATTCGCTATTCCTGGTACGAAAAGGATATCAAAGCCAAAGAACAAGAAGACCAAAAGCCTTCCGAGTAATTCCAATTTATGGCAAGTCCCTCGTTTCGCTTTCAGCAATTTGAGGTCTTCCACGACCGTTGTGCCATGAAAGTGGGAACAGATGGTGTATTGCTTGGAGCTTGGGTGCAACCGGATACTGCCCGCCGCATATTGGATGTAGGGGCGGGGAGCGGCTTGATCGCCTTGATTCTGGCACAACGTTCCACGGCTGAAATCGTGGGTGTAGAACTTGATGAAGCCGCAGCGGTTCAGGCGACAGAAAATGTGCAGCGATCACCTTGGAATAACAGAATCCATTTAGTTCAAGCTGATTTTAGAACCTTCGTTGACGAGTCGTTCGACCTGATCGTTTCCAATCCACCATACTTTCAGAAAGCCTTGCAAGCGCCCACTGCATCGCGTAACCAGGCAAGGCACGATGTCACATTATCCTATTCAACGCTCATTGAAAAAGTACAGTCTTTGTTGTCTGCCCAAGGTCGTTTTGCAGTTGTTTTGCCCTTTGATTCCAGTCGCGAATTCGAGGAATGCTGTTGGACATCCAATCTTTACCTGACTCGATGTTGTGCGGTTTCAACCATTGAGGGGCAGGCACCCAAACGAGTCCTGTTGGAATTCTCCCGCCAACGTACTGTCATTGAACGCACGACGCTATCGGTGGGTGTCAAGGGCAATGCTCGCTCCCAAGCCTATTCAGCACTCACTTCCGACCTCTATTTGTAACACGTATTCTCCGCTCCTGTCTTTTGTACGACTGTGTTTTTTTTGTTACCTTTGCAACCTGAAAAAAATACCGTCGTATGTCCAAAAAATTCACCGAGTATTCCGGTTTTGACCTGTCTGCCATCAATCAGGAAATCCTGAAAAAGTGGGACGCTAAGGACCTGTTTCACAAGAGTATGGCTATCCGAGAAGGAGCTCCTTCCTACGTGTTCTACGAAGGACCGCCTTCTGCCAACGGCATGCCTGGCATTCACCACGTCATGGCCCGTTCCATCAAGGACATCTTTTGCCGCTACAAAACCATGAAGGGTTTTCAAGTGCTGCGCAAAGCCGGCTGGGATACACACGGACTTCCTGTTGAACTCGGTGTGGAAAAAGCACTCGGCATCACCAAAGAAGACATCGGTAAAACCATTTCGGTGGCTGAATACAACGCTGCTTGCCGCAAGGATGTGATGAAATACACCAAGGAATGGGAAGATCTCACCCACCAAATGGGTTATTGGGTCAACATGGACGACCCCTACATCACCTACGACAGTCGCTACATCGAAACCTTGTGGTTTTTGCTTAAGGAGCTGTATAAGAAAGATTTACTTTATAAAGGTTATACCATTCAGCCGTATTCTCCCGCCGCAGGCACAGGGCTCAGTTCGCATGAGCTGAACCAACCCGGTTGCTACCGCGATGTGAAGGACACGACCTGTGTGGCTCAGTTCAAGATCAAACATCCAAAAACGGATTGGACGACCTTCGGCGATGCCTATTTCCTGGCATGGACCACCACACCTTGGACATTGCCTTCCAATACGGCACTTTGCGTTGGTGCAAACATCACCTACATTTCCGTCAAGACATTCAATCCCTATACAGGTATTCCGATGACCTGCATTCTGGCCAAGGATTTGCTCAACATTCACTTCAATCCCAAAGCAGCTGAAATTGCTTTCGGCGACTACAAAACCGGTGACAAGCTGGTGCCTTTCGAGGTGTTGGGCGAATACAAGGGCAGCGAGCTTGTTGGCATGGAATACGAACAACTCATTCCTTGGGTGAACCCAGGCGAAAATGCCTTTAAAGTCATTTCCGGCGACTTCGTGACGACCGAGGACGGTACCGGCATCGTGCACATAGCACCTACGTTTGGAGCAGACGATGATCGCGTAGCCAAAACATTCGGCATCGCACCGCTGTTGATGCTTGACAAAGATGGCAATTCCCGTCCCATGGTGGATCCCACCGGTAAGTTCTACAAACTGGAGGACCTCGATTCGACTTTTGTAGCTGAACGCATGAATGCTGAACTTTACAATCAGTTTGCCGGCGTCTTTGTTAAAAATGCCTACGACAACACCAAATCCGAAAATGATCCTACAATCGACGTGGATATTTGCGTGATGCTCAAGCAGCAGAATCAAGTGTTCAAGATCGAAAAACATACCCACAGCTATCCGCATTGCTGGCGTACCGACAAACCGGTGCTATATTATCCGTTGGACAGTTGGTTCATCAAGTCCACGGCTTGCAGGGAACGCATGATGGAACTCAACGAGACGATTCAATGGAAACCGACTTCGACAGGAACCGGCCGTTTCGGCAAATGGCTTGAAAACCTGAACGATTGGAACCTTTCCCGCAGCCGCTATTGGGGTACACCGCTGCCCATCTGGCGTACTGAAGACGGTTTGGAAGAAATCTGCATCGGCTCCGTAGCCGAGTTGCACGCAGAAATTGAAAAGTCGGTGAAATTTGGGTTTATGGAACGAAATATTTTGGGTGATTTCCAACCCGGAACCTATACCAAAGACAATTACGACAAGATCGACCTGCACCGCCCATACATGGACGATGTGGTACTGGTTTCTGCCACCGGAAAACCGATGAAGCGTGAAACCGACTTGATCGACGTATGGTTCGACTCCGGTGCGATGCCGTATGCACAGATCCATTATCCGTTCGAGAACAAGGAAGCGTTCGACAGACGCGAAAATTTCCCTGCCGACTTTATTGCTGAAGGCGTTGATCAGACCCGTGGTTGGTTCTTTACCCTGCATGCCATAGCCACCATGGTGTTCGATACTGTTTCGTTCAAGAACGTGGTTTCCAACGGCTTGGTGCTCGATAAAAACGGCAACAAGATGTCCAAACGACTCGGCAACGCTGTCGATCCGTTCTCGACCATCAACAAATACGGTTCCGATCCGCTGCGTTGGTACATGATCACCAATGCTTCGCCTTGGGACAATCTGAAATTTGACACGGACGGCATCGAGGAAGTGCGCCGCAAATTTTTCGGAACCTTATACAACACCTATTCGTTCTTTTCACTATATGCCAATGTGGATGGTTTCACAGCCGACCAGGCAGAAATTCCGATGGAAAAACGTCCTGAAATTGACCGTTGGGTGCTATCGCAGCTGAACAGTCTCATCAAGGAAGTGGACGATTGCTATTTTAATTACGAGCCGACCCGTGCCGGCCGCGCCATCAGTGATTTCGTCAGTGAAAACCTGAGCAACTGGTACGTTCGCCTTAACCGCAAACGTTTCTGGGGTGGCGAATTCACCGAAGATAAACTGTCTGCTTATCAGACACTTTACAGCTGTTTGGAAATGGTTTCACGTCTGATGGCTCCCATCGCACCGTTCTATGCCGACAATCTATTTTGCGACTTGAACGCCGTGTCCGGAAAAGACAATTCTGAATCCGTGCATTTGGCCGATTTTCCAAAATTCGATCCTGCCGTGATTGATGTGAAGTTGGAAGCCCGTATGCTGTTAGCCCAACAGATTTCTTCCATGGTGTTGGCATTGCGTCGCAAAGTGAGCATTAAGGTACGTCAACCACTCACAGCCATCATGATTCCAGCTGTCGATGCAGAACAAAAAGAACACATCGAAGCCGTCAGTTCGCTGATTTTGGGCGAAGTGAACGTGAAGTCTCTCAACTTTGTGGACAATACCGCTGGCATTTTGATTAAGCGCATCAAACCCGACTTTAAGAAGTTGGGCCCCAAGTGTGGCAAGCAGATGAAGCAGGTTGCAGCCTTGTTGGCGGAGCTTTCGCAGGAAGCCATTGCCGAATTCGAAATTAAAGGTCACTATCTTTTGCAAGTTGAAGGCTCCGAAATTATAGTTGAAACGACCGATGTGGAAATTCTTTCAGAAGACATTCCAGGTTGGTTGGTCGCCAACGAGGGTCGCCTTACCGTAGCACTCGACATCACAATTACAGAGGAACTCAAACAAGAAGGTTTGGCTCGGGAACTGGTGAATCGCATCCAAAATATACGTAAGTCCAACGGCTTCGAGATTACCGATAAAATAAATATTCAACTTACAGAAAATGAGGAAGTTAAATCTGTAATGAACGATTGGAAGCAGTACATCATGACACAGACTTTGGCCGAAAAATTGGAGCTGGTTTCGGTTGTTCAGGATGGTTCCGCACTTGATCTGGAGGATATGGATTTATTTATCAATATTCAGCGAATCGGCTGAAAAATTTGACCCTTTTAAGTTGGTGTTCCTATCCTATTTACTTATATTCGCAGATTATTTTTTAAAACAGCATTCGATCAATAACCACTTTCTTAGCAAATACGAAATTTATGTCAGACAAAATCAGATATTCCGACGCAGAACTCGAAGAATTCCGCGCAATCATTGAAGAAAAACTGGCCAAAGCCCAAGATGATTACGATCAGCTGAAGGCCAGCGTCACCAATATGGACGGCAATGACGTGATGGACACATCCCCCACGTTCAAGGTTTTCGAAGAAGGCGCCAACACGATGCTGAAGGAAGAAACCGGCCGTATGGCTCAACGTCAGATGAAGTTTATCCAACACTTGGAAGCTGCTCTGATTCGCATCGAAAACAAGACGTACGGTATTTGCCGCGAAACGGGCACGCTTATCCCCAAGGAACGTCTCCGCGCTGTTCCGCATGCTACTCTTTCAATTGAAGCTAAGGAACGTTTTAAGTAGCGAGCGCAGAGTCAAAGTTTACTTTGGCTTTGCCGAGTCACGAAAAACGACTGTTTAGAATAAACGAACGAAAATAATATGCCGAAACTTTCAAGAGGCTGGCTGGTCTCGCTGATCATCGTCCTGGTTTTATTGGCAGATCAGTTGCTCAAATTCTGGGTGAAAACCCATATGGTCCTGCATGACAGTATCCATATCACCGATTGGTTTTACCTTTTCTTTACGGAGAATAACGGTATGGCCTTTGGCATCGAGCTTTTTGACAAGTTGTTCCTAACCCTTTTCCGTATTGCTGCCGTTGTCGGTTTGTTTTGGTATGTATCCAGAATTATCGGCAAGAAAACCACCCGGACTGGTTATCTGGTCTGCCTTGCATTAATCATTGCTGGAGCGATGGGCAACATCATCGATTGCCTTTTTTATGGACTGATTTTCGACCATAGTTTCGGTCAATTGGCAACGTTTCTGCCTGCAGGAGGCGGTTATGGCACCTTTTTCTATGGCAAAGTGGTCGATATGCTGTATTTTCCGCTTATAGACACGCATTGGCCAAATTGGATGCCGTTTGTCGGTGGTGATCCTTTTGTCTTTTTTAGGCCCATTTTCAACCTAGCCGATTCATCCATTTCGGTAGGTATCATCCTTCTTTTACTTTTTTTTCGCAAAGATTTGTCGGAAGTTTCCACCTCCAAGGTTCTTCCGGAAGCCCCCACAGCTCTATGATCCGATTCTCCAAAATCAGGCTGATCCTTGGATGTTGTCTGCTGTTGGTCTTTTTCAACTCCTGCAGACCGAAGGATGTACTTTCCCGACAGAAAATGGTCAGCGTTCTGGTAGACATTCATTTGACGGAAGCCGCAGTCAGTGAGGTTTCAGGACCTATCCCAGAGGAATGGTTGAAAGGAATGGATACCGAATATTTCAAGGATATGGCTTATCGGTCTGTTTTACGCAAACATCACTTGTCTCAAGAAAGATTTTATACCTCAGTGGCGTGGTACAGTCGTCACATGAATTTGTACGAAAAGATATACATCGATGTACAAGGCAAGTTGGATGAATTCAAGGCGGCCATTGATGAAGACAAGTTCGACAATTCTAGCAACATGTCCCGATATGGGCTTGATACGGTCAAAACCCGTTCGCTGTACACGTATGGCCAGTTCCGCAGAGATTCGGTTCCTGTCCGTCACTTGTATATGATTGGTGATTCTTTGCCCAGCAACAGCGCCTGGTATACCAAACAATGGATGTATCGCATTCCAAAAGATACAACACACCTAAGCTTGTACCCTGATTTGGCTGTTAAGTCGGTTTCCAACAAATCAGCATCGGATTCCATTAAAACGAACACTGATTCTCTTATCAAGCAAAATGCATTCTTACAGACACCTGCCATTCGAAATGTCGTTGTTACGCCTGGAGGTCGTCGTCTGCCCGCTCGCAATTATAGAGAAGTGCCTAAAAACGAGCAAATTCGTAAACGTTTCGAACAAAGAGCTAATGAACAGGAAAAACTTAAGCGGTTGGAAATGGAGCGTCAACGGAAAGAACGGATTGACATGAGTAAATAAGTCGCCCAGAATCGATTAAACATTCAGAAAGGCACGTCTTCGGAATTCGGAGCACACAATGGCGGTGGCAACAGAGACATTCAAGGATTCGGAGCCGGTTTGCCCAACCGGATAATCCGGAATGAAAAGTTTGTCGGTCACTAATTTTCCAACAACTTCTGAAATACCATTTCCTTCGTTTCCCATGACGATGATGCTTTCCATCTGCAAATCGGCTTCGTAAAGGATTTTGCCTTCCAGAAACGTTCCGTATATTGGTAACTGTGTGGTTTTCAAGAATTCAGGCAAGTCCGTATAGTGTATTCGGATTCGTCCGATGGCGCCCATCGTAGCTTGTACGGTTTTTGGGTTGAATGCATCCACTGTTCCGATGGAACACAATACGTGCCGTATTCCGAACCAATCGGCAATGCGCAAGATGGTACCCAAGTTTCCCGGATCCTGAATGTTGTCCAATGCCAAACTTAGGTTGCCCTTCAGTAGCTCGGTGTTTAATTCGTAGGAAGGAATTTCAAATACAGCCAAAACTTCCTGAGGGTTTTTCAGAAGGCTGGCCTTGCGGATCTCTTCCTGCGAGGCATCTACGATTTCTGCTGCCCGAAGGTTTTGGTGAGCCTTCAACCAATCGGTCGTTGCAGCTAAAAACCGACAGGGTAGGAGACCTAGCAAGTCGGTGCAACATTTGCTTCCCTCAGCTAAAAACAATCCTTGTTCTTGTCTGAACTTTTTTTGTTCCAGCGAACGAATCCACTTTTGTTTGGCCTGACTCAGCATTTTAATCGGTTTTGCGGACAAAACTACAAAAGAAAAACCGTCCCGGGAAATTTGTCATCTCCCATTTGCCATCTTTGATGGGAAAATGTACATTTGTAAAACTAAATTCGTTGTTAAATGCGCAGACCTGTCCTGCTTTTCACACTGCTGACGTTGATTTTGCTTTCAGCATGCAATACGTTTAAGTATGTGCCAAAGGACCAATATCTACTGCATTCGGTCGAGCTCGTTCAAAAGGGAATCTTACCCTCAGATACCAAATACAACATTTACCTGCATCAAGTACCAAACGAACGTTTTCTGAATTTTTTGGATTTAAACTTGAGCTTGTACAACTTGTCCGGTCGTGACACCAGCAAATGGATCAACAAGACATTGCGAAAATTGGGACAGGAGCCAGTCATTTACGATCCAGTTAAAAATGAACGTTCCAAGATTACATTGGAAAACTTGCTGATCAATCAGGGCTATTTTAATGCAACGGTCGATGAAAATGTGCAGTTTAAAAAGCGCAGGGCATATGTGACCATCACCATGAACGGAAACACACCGTACACCATCAACAAATTTGACTTTGCCTCTACCGGTGATACGCTGAGCAATTGGATAGACAGGGCACTTGAAACGACCGATGTTCGTCCAGGAATGTTGTTGAGCAGTGAAAAATTGGATTTGGAGCGGGATCGCTTGGTCAAGTACTTGCAGGAAAAAGGTTATTATGCCATTCAGAAACAATATTTTTATTATAAGGTAGACAGTACACTTGGAAACAACACTGCGAACGTAACGTTGATGCTCCAGTCTTTTAAGTCGGATACCACAATCAATTCGGCAACAGGTGCCCGTTTGATGGATTTCAGCCATTCGGTCTATCGATTCAGGAATGTCTATTTCATGCTTGATGTGGACATGGCAAGCTTCAACCGTCAATCGGCCTCTGGCATGAATGCGGGTGGTACTTCCATTTTCAATCTGACTGGTTACGATACATTGACGACGGACGGTTATCGGACGGTCTACCAAAACAAGCCTTTCATTTCGCCGAATGCGTTGATTGCCAATTGTCGAATTGTTCCTGGCCAGATTTTTGATGTCACAAAGGTGAATCGAACGTACGCCCGTTTGAATTCGCTTCAATATATGAAATATGTGAACATCCGTTTTGCGGAAGTGCCATCTGATGCGACCGACGACCGACCCTTGGACTGTTACATTGTTTTGTCGCAGAATAAGCGTCAGGCCATTGGTTTTGATGTGGAAGGCACCAATACGGCCGGTGATTTCGGAGTGGCTGGAAACGTCGGCTATACGCACCGTAACTTGTTTAACGGTTCAGAAATGCTGCAGGCTAAATTTCGTGGTGCTTATGAAGCCATTTCTACAAAGGCAAGTGATTATATTGAGTTGGGTGGCGAAATAAATCTGACATTGCCCGAATTCAAGGCTCCCTTTCTGAAAACCAGTTTCAAACAGCGGGTGGATGCTACGACGGAGTTCAGAACGGCTTATCAGATCATGACCAGGCCTGAGTTTGAACGAACGATTGCTTCCATGGGGGTGCGCTACAACTGGTCTCATCAAAAACTTCGGCAAACCTTTGACGTATTAGACCTGAGTTATACGTATATGCCTTGGGTGTCCCACGATTTTGATTCGGTGTATTTAAGCCCTACTTCATACCTCAAATACAGCTATGAGGATCATTTCATCTTGCGCTCCGGCTACACGTTTTCCTATTCAAGTGTGCCCTTCGGCTCTGTCAGCCGTGATTACCATACTTGGAAGGGAAGCTTTGAATCGGCGGGCAACTTGTTGTATGCAGGATATTTATTGGCAGGTGCACCCAAGGATGCTAATGGTTTTTATAAGATCGGCAACATCAACTTCAGCCAATATCTAAGGGGTGAACTGGAATATGCCAAGAGCGTCACGCTGAACTCCAGAAGTCGTCTAGCCTATAGGGCTGGCATCGGTTTGGCCTATCCATACGGCAATTCAACCATTCTTCCGTTCGAAAAACGTTTTTTCTCCGGTGGCGCAAACTCGGTTAGGGGTTGGTCGGTGCGCACGTTGGGTCCAGGATCGTATTCAAACCCTGGCTCGACCATCAATTTTATGAATCAGTCGGGGGACATGAAGTTGGATTTGAGCATGGAATACAGGGGTAAACTCATTTCCGTGTTCGAAGGGGCGCTTTTTGCCGATGCTGGCAACATTTGGACCTTGAAGTATTACAGCGGTCAACCGGGGGGACAGTTCAAATTCGACAGCTTTTACAAACAGATTGCATGCAGCGTCGGTGCAGGTATCCGTTTGGCATTCGACTATTTTCTGATCCGTGTTGATGCAGGGATGAAAGTCTATGACCCCTCTGCCGATCAGGCAGATCACTGGCGCATCCGCCACATCGACAATTGGGATGATTTTGCTTTGCATTTTGCAGTGGGTTATCCTTTCTGATTTCAGAATTTTTTGCTTACCTTTGTCCCCGTTTTAAAACACCCCACAAGAAATATCCAATTTCATTTATAGGGGTCCGGTAGCTCAGTTGGATAGAGCAACAGCCTTCTAAGCTGTGGGTCTTGAGTTCGAATCTCAACCGGATCACTTCAAAGGTCCTCGTAAGCAAACGGCTTATGAGGACCTTTTTTTATATGTTAATGTTATGTTGTTTTATAATGCAATTAGATTTACATTTAGGCCTTGAATTTTCAATTTATGCTTAGAATAACCTTTGTAGCAGTTTTATTTTGTTTTTCATTGTTTGCCCGAGGCGAAGAATCGGCAAAAATAGACCTCAACCTTAAAGACTCAATAGCTATTCAGGAAAAACAACTTAAAGAAATTGAGGTAAATGCCAAGTCAATCATAAAAACCGAAGACAAGCGAATTGTTTACCCGTCAAAACGTATTAAAGACCATTCTACAAACGGGTATAGTTTACTGTACAATCTCATGTTGCCACAATTTGAGGTTGATCCGCTCGAAAAAACCATAACAACCATTCGTGGAGATGTCTTGATTTGTATTAATGGACGAAAGGCAATGAAGGATGAAATCCTTTCAATAAATCCAAAAGATGTACTACGTATTGATTGTTATAGCAAACGAAATAATCCTGAACATCCAGAAGCAACAGATGTGCTGGATTTTATAACGATTAAGCGGGATGCGGGAGTTATGGTCAGTTTTTCAGGAACTCAACATCTGAACAAACTTGCCGGAGAATATAGTGCAATGGTACATACATACACCAAGAATTCAGAATTCTCAATAGGAACACTAACAGACTTTTTGAATTACTCAAATTCGTATAGCAACGTTAAAGAAGAATTTAAATTTCCAAGTTACTCGATACTGCGAAACACGATAGGAGAGCCCGCTTTGCAGAAAAACAATAAGCGAGCAGGTTACGGGGCGTACAATTACAAAGATAAAAACACAAGTCTTGATTTATCCTTGGAATACATCGAAGATAACCCTATTGAAGATCTAAATGCAATTTATGATTTTGGAATTGATTCGATTGAAAAGTATAAGGTTTATAATCATTCTGCACAATCCAATCGAGAATGGCTGCTAAACACGCATCTTTCTGAACGCTTAAAAAATGATCAGGTTTTTACTTTGGAAATAGAAGCCAGCCATATAAGGAATCAATATGATAAATTGTATCAGGAATCATCCATGCAGAATATTTTCCTTCGATCAATAGAATCAAATGTAAGCGAAAGCCTTCAGATGTTTCACGGACAGCTGTTTTATCAGAAAACATTTACAGATAAAAGCTCGTTTTCTGCGAATCTAATTTCGCATCTGTCAAATACAACGATTCGCTATCAAAAAGATGTATTCGCAAATGAACAGTTAAATACTTTTGAATTGCTTGGCTTTCTTGCCTATCGTAAAAATTGGAAAGACCTATCATTTTACTGCAAATTGGGTTATAGTCAGACCCATTTTAATCAATCAGATACAATTTCAAAAACGTATAAGTCATTCTTGCCAACTATCTCCTTGGAGTACAAGCTGAACGAAACAAGTTCGTTGGAATTGTCTGAATACATGTACAACAATTCCCCCTCTTTAGATTTGCAATCTAAAGTGCAACAAAGTATCGATTTCATGCAAGCGAATCGTGGTAATCCTAATGTGCGTCAATTGAATATCTTTGATAATTTTCTGGTATATAATTTAAATTTATCAACAATCAATTTAATGGCTGTCATAAGAAGCTATAATATTTATAATAATACCGTACGAGATGTCTTCAATGAAAATGGAATTTTTATCCATACATACAAAACAGATGGTCAGTTTCATCGTTTCAACCCATTTGTCAGTTCGAATTTTACATTTTTCAAAGAACGACTCTCCACCAAACTTGAAGGCTCATGGTCTAGGAGTTGGTTGACCGGGGGCAACAAACTGACACTGTCTCAATGGTCCTTTAACGGTGATTTATCCTATACAATAAACGCTTGGATGCTTACAATAGGGTATGATTCTCCCTACAAAATGCTTACAAATAGTGGCAGAATTCATCAAAATAGTGCATGTTATGATTTTAATGCAAGCTATGCCCATCATAATCTAACTATTACATTAGGGGCTCGTAATCCATTCTCAAAAAGTAATTTAACCTACATTTTTTCTGCAGAAGACTATTACATCAAGGATTTATTGGTGCAAAACAGAATGGGTGATCACCAATTCTTTGCCACGTTTAATTACAATTTTCAACTTGGTGCAAAACATAAATACCAAAATAAAGAAATCAAAACGGAAATCAAATCAGCGATTGTTAAAGGCGATTTGAATAGCAGTTCAATATGATTAAAACGAATCTTATTTTTTCGCAGCCAGCGCCTTTTCCCAGTTCCAGGCGGAGAGCATCATTTCGTCCAGGTCTTTTTCGGCTTTCCAACCCAGTTCTTCGTTGGCGAAAGTTGTGTCGGCCCAAGTTTGTTCGATGTCTCCAGGGCGGCGGGGGACGATTTTGTAGTTCAGTTTCACACCGGTTACCTTTTCGAATGATTTGATGACTTCCAGTACGGAATAGCCGTTACCAGTGCCCAGGTTGAAGATTTCCAGGTTGGATTTGCCTTTTTCGTCGAGCATGCGTTCTACAGCGATGACGTGTGCTTTGGCTAGGTCGACCACGTGGATGTAATCACGGACGGCGGAACCGTCGGGTGTGTTGTAGTCATCACCGAATACGCTCAGGCAAGGACGGATGCCGATGGCTGTCTGGGTGATGAACGGAATCAGGTTGCCAGGTACACCTAAGGGCAGTTCGCCGATGAGGGCGGACTCGTGGGCTCCAATGGGGTTGAAGTAGCGCAGGGCGATGGCTTTCAGGGGCAGGGTCATGGTGGCGAAGTGGAGGATATCCTCACACATTTGTTTGGTGTTGCCGTAAGGAGACCAGGCCTGCTGAATGGGGGCGGATTCGGTTACCGGTAGGACTTCAGGCTGGCCATAAACGGTGCAGGAAGAGCTGAACACTAAGTTCTTGACGCCGTTTTCCTTCATGCCTTCTAGAATATTGAGTAAGGAGCCGAGGTTGTTGCGATAGTATTCCAGCGGTTTGATCATGGATTCGCCAACAGCTTTGAAAGCGGCAAAATGGATGATGCCATCAATGCCTTTATTACGGATAAAGAAATCGGCGGTTTCCACAGCGTCCGAAAGGTCGAATTGTTCGAAACCGGGTTTGATGCCGGTGATTTTGGTTATGCTATCCAAGACCTCGATGGATGAATTGGACAAATCATCGACGATGATGACCTCAAACCCTTTTTTTTGCAACTCGACGACAGTGTGTGAACCGATGAAGCCGGTTCCTCCGGTAACAAGAATTTTCTTCATGATGCTGTTAAATTAAGTCGCAAAGATACGAATGAAAACTTGGATTGTTTTACCTTTGCATCAACCAAATTTGATATACGGATGAAAATTGCAATAGTAGGTAGCGGTTATGTAGGGCTGGTTTCGGGCACTTGTTTTTCGGATGTGGGCATTGATGTTGTTTGCGTGGACATCGATGAAAAGAAGATTGAAAACCTCCAAAACGGCATTGTTCCCATTTACGAACCAGGTCTGGAAGAAATGCTTCTTCGGAACATGAAAAAAGGCAGGTTGCGTTTTACATCGCACATGGCCGAAGCACTGCAAGATTGTGAAATTCTATTTATCGCTGTAGGAACACCACCGGATGAGGATGGAAGCGCTGACTTGAAATATGTGCTGGCTGTCGCACACGAATGCGGTAAAAACATGCAGGATTATTTGGTCATTGCCACCAAAAGCACCGTTCCGATGGGCACAGCTGTCAAAGTTAAGGCTGCCATACAAGAAGAACTCGATAAAAGAGGTGCGAACATTCCGTTTGATGTGGCCTCGAACCCTGAATTCTTAAAAGAGGGCGCTGCCATCGATGATTTTCTAAAACCTGACCGCATCGTAGTTGGGCTGGATTCTCCTAGGGCGGAAGACATTATGAAAAGCCTATACAAACCGTTTACACTGAACGGGCATCCGGTCATTTTCATGGACATTACCTCGGCAGAAATGACCAAATATGCAGCCAATTCAATATTAGCCACCAAGATTAGTTTCATGAACGACATCGCCAATCTTTGCGAACTGGTGGGAGCGGACATCAATATGGTGCGCAAGGGCATCGGTTCCGATTCACGCATTGGCAACAAATTCATTTACCCGGGCATCGGCTATGGCGGCTCTTGTTTTCCAAAGGATGTAAAAGCATTGATTCGCACCGCTAAGGACTACAATTACGACCTACGCGTGCTAAAAGCGGTCGAGGCTGTGAACAAGGACCAGAAATCCTTGCTGTTCCATAAGATTGAACAGTATTTCAAGGGGGAAATGAAGGACAAAACGGTCGCCATTTGGGGCCTTTCTTTCAAGCCGCAGACCGATGACATGCGGGAAGCACCTTCGCTGGTCATTATTGAGAAGTTACTGGAGGCAGGTGCCCATGTGAAAGCGTACGATCCGATTGCGATGAAGGAAACCAAGCGCATTCTGGGTGACAGCATCGTCTATGTGGACGACCAGTACGAAGCTTTGATCGATGCCGATTGTTTGGTGCTTGTGACTGAATGGCCTGAATTCAAGTTTCCCAACTTTAAGATTGTCAAGAAGTTGCTGAATACACCGGCTGTTTTTGACGGCCGAAACATTTACGACAGGACTGAAATGAGCCGAAACGGATTCGATTATTTCTGTGTCGGGGTCGATACCAGCAAATGATACGGAAAAAGATATTGGTGACCGGTGGTGCCGGATTCGTTGGTTCGCATCTGTGTGAACGCCTTTTGAATGAAGGCCATGAGGTGGTGTGTCTCGACAATTACTTCACCGGGCAGAAACAGAACATCGTTCATTTGATAAGCCACCCGTATTTCGAGCTGGTCCGCCACGATGTAACCATGCCTTTTTACATTGAGGTGGACGAAATCTACAACCTGGCTTGCCCGGCTTCGCCCATCCATTACCAATACAACCCCATCAAGACCATCAAGACTTCGGTGATGGGTGCCATCAACATGCTGGGGCTGGCTAAGCGCATCAAGGCTAAAATCCTACAAGCCTCGACCAGCGAAGTGTACGGTGATCCGCAAATCCATCCTCAGGTTGAGTCTTATTGGGGCAATGTGAACCCCATCGGGGAGCGTTCCTGCTACGATGAAGGCAAGCGTTCTGCCGAGACCTTATTTGTGAATTACCACAAGCAGAATCATGTACGCATTAAAATCGCACGCATTTTCAACACGTACGGGCCACGGATGCATCCGAACGATGGTAGGGTGGTGTCGAATTTCATCGTTCAGGCACTACGGAACGAAGACATCAGTATTTATGGGGATGGCTTGCAGACCAGGAGCTTTCAGTATGTGGACGATTTGATTGAGGGGCTACTTCGACTGATGGCGACGGATGACGATTTCACTGGCCCGGTGAATATTGGCAATCCCAATGAATTCACCATTTTGGAACTGGCTGAGAAGGTGATTGGATTGACCGGATCCAAATCAAAGATTGTATGGGCTCCGTTACCAGCAGACGATCCGACGCAACGTCAACCCAACATCGATTTGGCAGCCAAAGAACTGGGCTGGGCGCCCAAAATAGAATTGGAGGAAGGCCTGATTAAGACTATTGATTATTTCAGAAGTATCCTTTAACGTTTGATTTTTAGGGTCTGGCTGCCATTCGAAGAACGGATGCGGACGATGTAGATGCCTTGAGTCCAGGAGTTCAGGTCAATATACGTTTCGGAAGAAACTTGCATTTCAGTCCTTTTTGTTCCATTAATCTGATAAATACATAGGTTGGATGGGATTGCAGGGTTAAAACGTATGATATGTTGTTGGTAATCAATGAAGAACGGCTCAATGACTGTTTTCCCAATGCTGTTTGCAACGCTGTCTTCCTTTTCAAGTGTACGGCTGAGCTTCCAGGATTCGGCAGCAGCCAACAAAACACAGCCGGCACCAAAATCCTCAAAATTTGGGATGACATTGTATCCCAAGGGTTGTGAATCGGCAGGACTCGCGCCGGTCCCTTGCACCCATCCGAGGAATCCGTTTGGGTGAATGGCGTCTCGACTCAATGCCGACCAACCTTTTTGAACGGCACTCAAGTATTTGCTTCGGCTGAGCAAGCCTTGATTGATTCCCCAGGCCATCCCATAAACAAACAGTCCTGTACCTGTCGTTTCCTTGCCTCCGTAGTAACTCGAGCTAACCATGCTTGGATTCCAGAATCCGTCTTCCCGTTGCCATCGGAGGATGGCACCTGACATGGCAAGGAAGTCATTAAGGTACTGTTTATAATGTGGTTCCGTTTTGGGAATCGTACTCAGCACTCGGACCAAAGCGGCGTATACCCAGCCGTTTCCGCGAGACCAGTAAATGGGTTTGCCATACGGATCCACCACCGTCCGATTGTAATTGGCATCCCGCCACCAAAGGCTGTCTTTGGGGTTGTAAGTGCCTATGACGCCAAGTGTGTTTCGGGTATACATATAAGAATCCCACATATAATGGTAGTAAGTAGTGTCCCCCGTGATTTTTCCGAGTCCAGCATAAATGGGCATGGCCATCTGGATGGCGTCGATCCAGGTCCAATAGGTACTTTTACCCGTGCCGATGTTGTACAGCATGCAGGATTTAGCCACTTTGATCTTTATGGGGTCAGGAGCCAAGTTGTATAAATCGATGTAGGTCTGTGCAATGCACTGAAAGTCGGCATTCGTCCCAGTATTGAGTTTTTTGGACATTTCCCAGTTGAAGTAAACGGCCCAGTTGTATGCGTAATTGTAATGGGCCGTGTCCGGACGGACGGCATACCAGGCCATGTGGCCTTCGTAAAAAACAGCGCGCGTCCAGATGCTGCTTGGACGAACGGTTCCGCCGACATTGGAATTGCTCCAGTAATCCGGATGTTTGATGAGTCGGATGTAATCGTCAGTCAGGTCTCCGTATTTTCGGATGGAATCGGAACTGAACAAGTTTGCCGAGTAACTGCATTGAAAGGCCAGCAACAGGCAAAAAATAAACGAATACAGGTGTTTTGGACGCATGGAATTCGGATTTGTCTTACAAAAATAGCCATTTTCGGAAGCGCACCTATTGATTGGACAATTCACACCCTATAAGTGGCAATTTGAACACAGACTTACGCACTTTTTCGTTTTTTGTGCGGAATTCCTTACCTTTGTACCGCAAAATTCATTAACCACCAAAAAGATTCAAAATGAAGGCATACGTATTTCCCGGTCAGGGAGCTCAGTTTACCGGAATGGGCAAGGACTTGTACGATCAGTCCCCACTCGCACACGATTTGTTTGAAAAAGCCAACGAAATTCTTGGTTTTCGCATCACGGACATCATGTTCACCGGTTCAGCCGAAGATTTGCGTCAAACGAAGGTGACCCAACCCGCCATTTTCCTGCATTCTGTGCTGTTGGCGAAAACTTTGGGCGCCGATTTCAAACCCGAAATGGTTGCTGGTCACTCATTGGGCGAATTCTCCGCTTTGGTTGCCGCTGGCGCATTGTCTTTCGAAGACGGCTTGAAGCTGGTCTATCAACGCGCTTTGGCCATGCAAAAGGCTTGCGAAGCCCGTCCTTCCACCATGGCTGCCATTCTAGGTCTGCCCGATGAAACCATCGAAGAAATTTGTGCCGCCATTGACGAAGTGGTGGTCCCCGCCAATTACAACTGCCCGGGACAAGTCGTCATTTCCGGCTCCAACGAAGGTATAGACCAGGCTTGCGAGAAACTGACCGCTGCTGGTGCCAAGCGTGCACTGAAACTCAGCGTGGGTGGTGCTTTCCATTCACCACTCATGGAACCTGCCCGTGTGGAACTGGCTGCTGCCATCGAAGCTACACCGTTCACCGCTCCGGTTTGCCCCATTTACCAGAATGTGAACGCCAAGCCTCAAACCGACCCCAACATTATCAAAGCCAACTTGGTGGATCAGCTGACCTCGCCGGTTCGTTGGACCCAATCCGTTTTGGCCATGGTTGCCGACGGAGCCGATTCCTTCACCGAACTCGGCCCTGGAGCAGTGCTGCAAGGGTTGATCAAAAAGATTAGCAAGGACGTTACGACGGACGGAATGCAATAAACACTGCACGTTAAAATAAATTTAAAAATGCTGACTGAAATGTATTCGGTCAGCATTTTTATTTTGTACATTTGGTAATAGGTTACATTACATAAAAATGGATAAATATGGTTATCTATCAGGTTTTTCCACGTTATTTCGGAAATTCCGGAAAAAACGTCCCCAATGGCAGTCTGGAGGAAAACGGTTGCGGAAAATTCAATGATTTTACCCCCGTTGCGCTTAAGGCGATAGCCGATTTGGGTTGCACGCATATTTGGTATACTGGTGTATTGGAACATGCCACACAGACGGATTATTCCGCCTTCGGCATTCGAAAAGATCATCCGGCTGTGGTTAAGGGAAAAGCTGGTTCTCCCTATGCTGTCAAAGACTATTACGACGTGGATCCCGATTTGGCTGAGGATCCTGTAAATCGAATCGCCGAGTTTAAGGATTTGATTGAACGGACTCATCAGGCTGGTTTAAAAGCAATCATCGACTTTGTACCCAACCACGTGGCTAGGCAATACTGTTCCGACCAGAGACCGGAAGCTATTCGGGACTTTGGAGCGGATGACCGCAATTATTTCGGATTCCACCCGGACAACAACTTTTATTACATTCCCGACCAACCTTTTGCACCGCATTTGGACTTGTATGCCGGAGAAGAAGAGCCCTATCAGGAATTTCCGGCCAAAGCTACTGGAAACGATTGCTTCAGTGCGCAACCCAGCATCAACGATTGGTATGAGACCGTCAAGATCAATTATGGAGTGGACTACCAGGATGGGGGAGAAACGCATTTTTATCCCGTTCCGACAACGTGGTTCAAGATGCTCGACATACTCGAATATTGGGCACATCAGGGCGTTGACGGATTTCGATGTGACATGGCTGAAATGGTACCTGTGGAATTTTGGGGTTGGGTCATTCCCAGGGTCAAGAAGGTCAAACCCGAATTGATGTTCATTGCCGAAGTCTACCAGCCTTCAAGATATTGGGATTACATACATCATGGAATGTTTGATTTGCTTTATGACAAGGAAGGCATGTACAATACGTTAAGGGCTGTCATTCAGGGCTATGCGCCAGCTTCTGCAATTTCAGGTTGCTGGCAGTCCGTCAATGACTTCAGCACGCACATGTTGCATTTCTTGGAAAACCACGATGAGCAGCGCATCGCTTCCGATTTTTTTGCGGGAGATCCGCGCAAGGCCTTTCCGGCCATGCTGTTGCTGGCTACGCAGAAAATAAACCCATTGATGATTTATGCGGGTCAAGAACTTGGAGAACGGGGTATGGATGCCGAGGGGTTCAGCGGTCAGGATGGAAGAAGCACCATTTTTGATTATTGGAGCGTCGGTTCTTTGGTTGCATTCAAAAACGATGGTTTGTGGAATGAGGAGAAGCTAACTACCGAACAGAAAGTCGTACGGAATTATTACAAACGACTGATTGAAATCCACCAAATGGAGAAAACCATACGCGAAGGTGTTTTCTTTGACTTGGTCTATGCCAATTTTGACAACCCGGGATTTGATACGACCAAAATATACGCATTCATCCGTAAAGCGGATAATGAATGCTTGTTGGGGCTTATTAATTTTGATAAGACCGAACATCGGGTGAGCATGAACATTCCAAGGCATGCCTTTGATTGTTTGGCCATTGAGGAAGGTCACCTGCATACGATGACCGATCTTTTTACAGGGCAAGCGTATAGTTTGGAATGCTCTTCGGTCGTTCCAGTGGTTTTGGATGTTCCAGCTTATGGTGGATTGCTCTTGAAAGGGGCTGCTCCCAAATAAGACAGGACTTATTGTATGATTTAGCATAAAATAATGTATAAAAATACAATAAAAAGTTTATAAGGTATTGAATTATAACAGATTACACTTTTAATTAAATGTTGCATTCAATTTAGTTGTTATTTTTGTAGCAACAAATGGGAACGTTTAGCCTCAAAATTCCTATCTTTGCAGGACCAATTTCACCATCCTAAATTTCATACAGCTTTATGAACGATACAGGTTCTTTCAAAGTGTTTTCAGGTACCAATTCACAGTATCTGGCAGAAAAAATTTGTGCCAGCCTTGGTGTTCCACTAGGGAAAATGAATATCCAACACTTTGCAGACGGAGAGTTTTCAGTTTCTTACGAAGAGTCCATTCGTGGAGCAGTTGTTTACTTGATTCAGTCTACGTTTCCGAATTCGGACAACCTGATGGAACTTTTATTGATGGTGGATGCCGCCAAACGTGCTTCGGCTGGTAAAATTATTGCTGTTATTCCTTATTTCGGATGGGCTAGACAAGACCGTAAGGACAAACCACGTGTTTCCATTGGTGCCAAATTGATTGCCGATTTGCTTTCTACTGCTGGAATTGAACGTCTGATTACCATGGATTTGCATGCAGACCAGATTCAAGGTTTCTTCAATGTACCGGTGGATCACCTGTATGGTTCGACCATTTTCATTCCTTATCTGCGAAGCCTTAATTTGGAAAATCTAATCATTGCTGCTCCGGACGTGGGTGGTTCCAAACGTGCCAACACCTACTCCAAATTTTTGGATGTTCCCATGGTGCTTTGTCACAAAAGCCGCGAACGTGCCAACGAAGTGGCCGAAATGAAGATTATCGGGGACGTGAGAGGTAAGAATGTTATTTTGATCGACGACATGGTCGATACTGCAGGAACGATAACCAAAGCTGCCGACCTCATGATGGAACACGGTGCTTTGTCGGTGCGTGCGATTGCGACCCACTGCGTGATGTCTGGCCCTGCCTGCAATCGCGTAGAAAAATCAGCATTAGTCGAATTGTTGATGACAGATAGTATTCCTTTCACCAAAGTATGTTCTAAGGTGAAGGTTCTCAGTATTGCAGAAATGTTCGGTGATACGATCGAACGCGTGTTCGACCACCGCTCCATCAGTTCACAATATTTACTTTGATATTTAGGCCTCAAAAAACTAAATAGGGGAGAACTTTTGTTCTCTGAATTAGGAAGGCTGCTTTTTCGAAAGCAGCCTTTATTTTTTGACCAGCAACGCGCTGATTTCGTAAAGCATGTAAAGGGGAAGTGCCACGATCATAAGGGTGAATGGATCACCTGTAGGTGTGATGACGGCTGCAAGTATGAGCAGCACGACAATGGCGTGTTTCCGATATTTACGGAAGAAGCGGCGTTTAACAATGCCGAGTTTGGAAAGGATCAGTGCCAACATGGGCAGTTCGAACACCAACCCCATGATGAGGTTCAAGGTGATGAAATTGCTGATGTACGAGTCAAGTGAAAGTTGGTTCGAAACCAGACTGGTAATCTGATATCCGGCCAAAAAGCGTAACGTGATGGGGAAAACCAGGAAATAACTCAAACAGACACCAGCATAAAATAAGACGGACGACAGTGAAAAAGCCATTCTGAAGCTGTTTTTTTCCTTATCGTACAAGGCAGGTGCGATGAATTTCCAAATTTCAAAAAGCAAATACGGAAAACTGACGATGAGGCCGAACAGAAACGACATCTGCATGTGGATCATGAACTGTGCCGCGAGTCGGATGTTGATGATCTGAATATGAAAGGATTCGTCGCAAAAAGACGTGTCGTTGGTGAAATGTTTCGTAAGGTCGCAAAATAGACGGTAGATGGGAAAATCTCCAAAGCAGGGAGCCATCACTACGGAATCAAAAATTTGGGGCATGAAAATAAAGAAAACGATGCTTGCCAGAAACATCGCACCCATTACTCGAAACAGCATGTGCCGAAGATCTTCGAGGTGGTCCCAAAAAGTCATTTCCTGCATGGAAGGTCGATCAGGCTTTTTTGTCTTCGTCCTTATTGATTGTATCTTCCACGTCCTTCATGCCGTCTTTGAAGCTCTTGACTCCTTTGCCCAAACCTTTCATCAGTTCGGGGATTTTTTTGCCACCAAAAAGGAGCACGACGATTAAGCCGATTACAATGACTTCGGGTGCACCGAAATTAAGCAATAATAAGGTGTGGTACATAACAGATGTTTTTTATACTGACAAATGTACATTTTATGCAGGTACAAAACAACAATCGATTTCAAAACGTTATTTTAATGGAACAGACTGTAACAGTTGGTCGTTCTTGGGACGGTTTTTATTTGCAATTCCGAGGCTGAGTTCCTATCTTTGCGCGACTCAAATTTTTCTAAATCAATTCACGCAATTATGCCGAAACCGTCCGTTCGTGGGGCAATGATGCCTCAATCGCCCATCCGGAAACTGGTGCCCCTGGCCAATAAAGCCAAGGCAAAAGGAGTGACCGTTTACCACCTCAATATTGGCCAGCCCGATATAAAAACCCCTGAAATTGGTTTGGAGGCGTTGCGAGCGATGGACCGTACCATTTTGGAATACAGTCCCAGCGAAGGTATCTTGAGTTTTCGTGAAAAGTTGGTGGACTATTACCATCGGTTTAAGATTGACGTGACCGTTGACGATATCATCGTGACCACCGGAGGTTCTGAAGCCGTGCTTTTTGCTTTCCTGGCTTGCCTTGACCCAGGTGATGAAATCATTGTTCCTGAACCGGCGTATGCCAATTACACTGCTTTCGCCATTTCTGCCGGTGCAGTGATCAAACCCATATTTTCCTCGATAGAAACCGGTTTTGCATTGCCTCCGGTTTCTGAATTCGAGAAGATCATTACGCCCAAGACCAGGGCCATCATGATCTGCAATCCGAACAATCCGACGGGTTACTTGTACACCCAGCATGAAATGAATCAGATTCGCGACTTGGTCAAAAAGTACGATCTTTATTTGTTTTCGGACGAAGTGTATCGTGAATTCTGCTACACCGGTGCACCATACATTTCAGCCTTCCATTTAAAAGGGATTGAACAGAATGTCGTGTTGGTGGATTCGGTTTCAAAACGGTACAGTGAATGCGGCATCCGTATCGGAGCGCTTATCACCAAAAACAAACAGGTGCGAAACGATGTGATGAAGTTCTGCCAGGCTCGCCTGAGTCCGCCACTTTTAGGTCAAATTGTGGCTGAAGCCTCCTTGGATGCTCCGGAAGAATACATGCTCGACATGTACAACGAATATGTGGAACGCCGCAAATTCCTGATTGACTCCATCAATCGGATTCCCGGCTGCTATACGCCCATACCCATGGGTGCCTTTTATACTGTGGCGCGTTTGCCCATTGATGATGCAGATAAGTTCTGCGCTTGGTTGCTTGAAGAGTTTTCGTACGAAAACCAAACCATCATGATTGCGCCTGCCTCCGGCTTCTACACAACACCCGATGTGGGTAGGGATGAAGTTCGCCTGGCTTATGTTATCGGCAAGGAATTCCTGGCTAAGGCCATGGTGGTTCTGGAGAAAGCCTTGGAAGTCTATCCGGGTCGCACCATCAACAGATGAATCTGGAATATTTCATTGCCAGTCGGCTCATTTCCCGCAATAAAATAAAGGGAAAGAAAGTCGAACCTGCCATCCGCATCGCCATCATCGGCATTGCCGTCGGTTTGGCAGTGATGCTCATTGCTTGGGCCATCGTCATGGGGTTCAGGCGGGAAGTGCGCAATAAGATCATCGGGGTCAATTCCCACATTCAGGTGACTAGCTATTTTTCCAATTTTACGTACGAAATGAACCCGGTTCGCATTTCGGATACGTTGGTGACCGATTTGAAGGCAGTGCCCGGTGTTGCCCATGTACAACGCCTATATACGAAACCTGGCATGATCAAGACGGCAACGGATTTTCAAACCGTGGTGTTGAAAGGTGCGGATAACGATTTTGACGGTACGTTTTTAAAAAGCTGCCTGATTGCTGGTAAAATGCCCAATTATACAACGCTTTCCAACGACGTACTTATATCTGAACACCTGACCAAGCTTTTGCATTTAAAACTGGGGGATGGGTTTTTAGCCTACTTTATCAAAGGTCAATCCGTATCTGCCCGTAAATTTCATATCTGCGGCATTTACAACACCCATTTTTCGGAGTTCGACAAGTATTTCTTGCTGGCAGATGCCAGACACATCCGCAAGTTGAACGATTGGGACGAGCATCAAGCTGCCGGGTTGGAAATTTTTGCAACCTCCATGGAAACATTCCCGAAGGCGGAAGAAGGCGTGTATTCCGTTATATCCAGGGCGGCTGACAACTCCAAGGAATCCTTTTACATGCGCAATCTGTATGAGATGAGCCCTGACCTGTTCGGTTGGTTGGATTTGCTGGATACCAATGTTTGGCTCATCTTGTTCCTGATGATTTTCGTTTCGGGCTTCAATATTATCTCCGGTTTGTTGATCCTGATCCTGGAACGCACCAATCTGATTGGTATCATGAAGGCTTTGGGTGCCCGTAATTTCTCCGTACGCAAAGTCTTTATCTACATGTCTGTTTTCTTAATTGGCAGAGGCATGCTCTGGGGTAATATTATTGGGTTGACCTTTTGCGTCATTCAGAAATACTTGCATGTCGTTCCGTTGAATCCTTCCACTTATTATGTAGATTCCGTGCCCATAGAGTTAAATTGGATGTACATTCTCCTAGTGAATGCAGGGACACTTTTGATCTCGTTGTTGGTGGTTTTACTGCCTACGCACATGATTTCAAGGATTTCGCCGGTCAAGGCAATCCGTTTCGATTAAAATTAAAAAGGCCGCACCTGTGAGGATGCGGCCTTTGCTTTTTAAGGGCTAGCTAATTATTACTTCAACTTTTTTTCAGCGACAATAGCATCAATTACTGCTACAGCCGTCACATTCACAATGTCACGCACCGAAGCTTCCACATCTGTAAAGTGGATGGGTTTATTCAGACCCATCTGGATCGGGCCGATGGATTCGAACGGGGTCAAACCTTGGAGCAATTGATAAGAGGCGTTGGCTGAACTCAAGTTCGGGAAAATCAGCGTGTTTGTATCCTGGCCGTTCAAACGGGAGAACGGGTAGATCTTGTCGCGGAGTTCCTTGTTCAGGGCAAAGTTGACCTGCATTTCACCATCGATGATCAAATCTGGATACAATTCCTGAGCACGACGAACGGCTTCGTGAACGGAAGCGGGGCTGCCGTCGGGGTCTGAGCCGAAGTTGGAGTAGGAGAGCATCGCTATTTTAGGTTCGTTGGCGAAAAAGCGAACAGCTTCGGAGGCCATCTTGACCACGTCCACCAACGTATCGGTGGATGGGTGACGGTTGATCAGCGTATCACAAAGGAACAGCGGACCTTTCTTGGTGTTCACGATGTGCATCGTGGCGAAATGCTTGAGCCCTTCGCGGATACCAATAACTTCTTTGGCCACCTTGATGGTATTGGTGTATTTGGTGTATAGACCGGAGATGAACGCGTCAGCTTCACCGGTTTCTACCATCATCATACCAAAATAGTTGCGTTCGAACATCTTATCCTGCGCTTCCTGGTAGTTGGCACCTTGACGAGCGCGTTTTTCAGCTAAAATGTGAGCGTAACGTTCACGGCGATCGGCTTGGTTGTCGTGACGCAAGTTTACAATTTCAATACCATCGAGGCTCAGGTCAAGATCCTTAGCCATTTTTTCAATGCGTTCGTCGTTTCCTAACAGAATAGGGTGACAAATGCCTTCGGCTTTGGCTTCAACGGCAGCACGAAGCATGTTGGGGTGACCGGCTTCGGCAAAAACGACCTTTTTTGGATTTTGTTTGGCCATATCCATGAAGCGGCGGGTGAATTTAGTTTCATAGCCCATCAGGTCACGCAAATGATCCTTGTATTCATCCCAATCGGTGATGATTTTTTTAGCAACACCCGATTCGATGGCAGCTTTGGCCACGGCAACCGAAACTTCGGTGATAAGGCGCTGGTCGACAGGTTTCGGAATGAAATATTCACGACCAAAACTCAGGTTGTTCACATTGTAAGCAGCGTTCACCACATCAGGTACAGGCATCTTCGCAAGACCTGCGATGGCGTAAACGGCAGCCAACTTCATGGCTTCGTTGATGGCAGTGGCACGGGTGTCCAATGCGCCGCGGAAAATATAGGGGAAACCGATGACGTTGTTGATCTGGTTGGGATAGTCCGAGCGTCCAGTAGCCATCAGAACGTCAGGGCGGGCAGCCATAGCGTCTTCGTAGGGGATTTCAGGTGTTGGGTTGGCCAATGCAAAAACGATGGGGTCTTTGGCCATAGAGCGAACCATGTCCTGAGAAAGGACGTTTCCCTTGGATAATCCTAGGAAAACGTCAGCGCCTTTGACAGCATCTTCCAACGTTTTCAGATCGGTGCGTTCGGTGGCGAAATATTTTTTGGATTCGTTCAAATCGGTTCTAGACATGGAAATAACACCCTTGCTGTCGAGCATGATGATGTTTTCCTTTTTGGCGCCCAAAGCGAGGTACAATTTGGTGCAGGAATTAGCGGATGCACCGGCACCGTTCACGACGATCTTGACTTCGCCGATTTTCTTTTTGGCGATGATCAATGCATTCAGCAAGCCGGCACTGGAGATGATGGCCGTACCGTGTTGGTCGTCGTGCATGAGGGGAATGTCGAGTTCAGCCTTTAAGCGTTCTTCAATTTCAAAACATTCGGGAGCCTTGATGTCTTCCAGGTTGATGCCTCCAAAGGTCGGAGAAATGGCTTTCACTGCCTGAATAAAACGTTCTGGATCTTTTTCGTCGATTTCGATGTCAAAGACGTCGATGCCGGCATAGATTTTAAACAACAGGCCCTTGCCTTCCATGACGGGCTTACCTGCGAGCGTCCCGATGTCTCCGAGTCCGAGAACGGCGGTTCCGTTGGATATGACCGCCACTAAATTGCCTTTTGCGGTGTAGTCATACGCTTTCTGGGGATCGAGTTCGATTTCCAGACAAGGTTCTGCCACACCTGGTGAATAGGCGAGGGACAAATCGGATTGTGTACTGTAGGGTTTGGTCGGAACGACCTCGATTTTGCCGGGTTTGCCCATTGAGTGATAGAGCAAGGCGGCTTCTTTAGTGATTTTAGCCATGGTTAATTGCCTTATTTAAATAAATTCCTTTGGAGAGTCACAAAGTTACCTTTTTAGTGGGAGAAAGCGAAAAGAAGGAGGGGTAAATATTTCGGCTTTTTGTAAAAAAATGGTAGGTTTGCAGACAAATAATGTTAAAATCAATACCAAAACATATGGGAACGCTTTTGAATCGTATTGCGGAGGGTAAAATTCTGATATCCGACGGTGCCTGGGGTACTATTTTACAATCCAAGGGTCTGGAACCCGGAACATGCCCGGAACTTTGGAACATCGAACATTTTGAGGATGTGGCTTCCATTGCGGCCAGTTATGTGGCTGCCGGTTCGGATATGGTGGAAACCAACAGTTTCGGGGCCAACCTGTTTAAGTTGGAGCATTTCCATTTAGGTGCTCAGGCGTATGCCTTGAACAAAGCAGCTGCAGAGGCCTCCCGTCACGGTGCAGGGCCCGGTAAATTGGTGCTTGGGTCCGTTGGCCCGACTGGCAAATTCCTGATGATGGGTGAGGTGTCCGAAAATGAAATGTTCGAAGCCTTTGTCTTGCAATGCAAAGGATTGAAGGACGGTGGAGCCGATGCCATCATTGTTGAAACCATGACCGACCTCGAAGAAGCTGTAATAGCCGTTCGGGCAGCCAATTCCACCGGATTGGACGTGGTCTGCACCATGTCTTTCGACGCCCTGCAAGATGGTACGTACCGAAGCATGATGGGCATCGCCCCTGCTGAAATGGTGGAACCGTTATTGGCTGCTGGCGCCGATGTGATTGGCAGCAATTGCGGAAACGGAACTGCCGGTATGATCAAAATTACGGCTGAAATCCGTGCGACCCATCCTACTGTTCCTATTTTGATCCATGCCAATGCCGGTTTGCCGGTTTACAAGGACGGCATCACCGTATTTCCGGAATCTCCGGCAGACATGTCTTCGCTGACACTGCAATTGATCGATGCAGGTGCGACTGTTGTGGGTGGTTGCTGCGGCACAGGACCGGATCATATCAAGGCTATTGCTAAAATGGTCAAAGTCAAGAACTCCATGTTGGATTATTAATCATGCGAATCAAGGGTTAAAATATCAGATAGATGAACGCAGCGGCGATTCTTCCAAAGATATGCAGAAGCAATCCCTTTGTTGAACGCACCTTTTGCGCATTTTGGATTTTAGTTTTCTCGTTTATCC
>Ga0302288_1000028_pt1 | contig 145002 bp, 139 predicted proteins | sample III_Fen_N1_1_FD_194549 | JGI IMG/M metagenome (GOLD analysis project Ga0302288, IMG submission 194549) | Peat permafrost microbial communities from Stordalen Mire near Abisko, Sweden - III_Fen_N1_1 | ecosystem: Environmental > Terrestrial > Soil > Wetlands > Permafrost | place: Sweden: Abisko... | reverse complement strand
TACACGTTTCTTGGACGAGTTTCGTTCCCGCCAAGATATTCAGATATTACATCAGCAGAATAACCTATTGCGTAATCGCCACCCCAACTCAATCCTCTTCCACTATTTCCCATATGAGCACCAATTCGAGCTGTCGAGACTTGAGTAGAACCAACAGCATTTCCAGTATTTCCACCAGTTTGTATCGCTGCTCTTCCTGCTGCATCAGGATCCCTCGTTGTACCTTGATCAACCCCTCTAAGGAATTGTCCACGCATATCAGGAACATTAAACGTTGTTGTATTATCTCCATAACCCCACGATGTTCCTATAGCTGTAAAAAGTGCCGAATAAGTCGAACGACTATATGCAGTTCCATCACACAATAACCATCCTCCAGGAATTTTTGCAGTAGGACCAGCAAAAGCTACAACTGTTCCAACAGGACTTCCATTTTCAGCTATTGTTGAGTTTGTTGCAAATTTGGCTTTATCAGCATTTGTAGCATTCGTTGCATTCGTAGCGTTTGTAGCATTCGTTGCATTCGTTGCGTTATCAGCATTATTAGCATGTGTAGCATTTACTGCATATTTTGAATAAGGCACAGATTGTAATGAATAATTGGCTATGGTAGTTGTAGTACCACCAGCAACACTTATATCAATTTTAACATTTAACTGAACCGAAAAATCAACAGATGAAAATGCACTCGTACCAACTTGTGTGCCTTTACCAATTATGGTACTAAATACACCATAAGCATCGGTCGTTAATGACTGTGTTTCGGAATAAACCACCGTACTTCCATTTAATAAACTAATAGTAAGATTTACTGCCGACGAACCAAAAATTGATCCACTAGCATCGCGTGCTATACCTTGAAAACTGAATCCTTTGGTATCTTGGGCAAAGGAACTAACTGTTATTGCAATAGATGTAGCAATGATAAGTAATAAACGTTTCATGTTTGTTTTAATTTAGGGTTGAATTTTATATTAAATAATTTATTCTTTAAAATTGGCGGTTTATAAGTAAGCCAATGCAAATATATTCTAAATAATGAATTATGGTTAATATTATTCACAAAAATGCGTACGGCTGTATAAAGTCGTCCATATATTAATATTCAATTAATGTTTTCTATACGTTAAAGATACAATCCCGAGGAAGAAATATGCTTCACTACGAACGCAGAACACGACACGACGGACAAATTATGTAACACGACGTATACTTTATTCAATACCGTAGTATAAAGCTGGCTTACTATGTATAAAAGAAACAAGCCCGAAGTTGAATTATGCTTAACTACGCTTGCAGAACACAACACGACGAATAAATTATGTAACACGGCTTATACTTTATTCAATGCCGTAGTATAAAGATGGCTTGCTGTGTATTAAAAGATATAAGCCCGAGGTTGAAATACGCTTCACGACGCATACAGAACACAACACGACTGATGAAATTGATCATAATCAATATACTCCTTATCCATTTCAGTTTGCCAAATTGATTTCATTAAGACATAGATACTCTGAAAGATGAGTGTCAGTAATGCAATTACCATATTAGAATAATCATAAATTGAAAAAATCAAGATAATCGACATCCTATTTAGGAACCAAAAATTGAAGTAAAGATATCTTTCTTTTTCTGGGAAAAGTATGTTTTTCAACTTTATATATAGAGTAAATGGAATCGGATTGTTAAAAAGTCTCAAAGGAATGAATGTACAACAGTACTAATTACTCTAGAAAAAATGCATTTAAAATAAGCAGTCATTCACTAAAAAAAGGAAGCTCATAACATTCCCCTAACATCAACCATCCAATCATTAACACATAGATGACATTCTGGTAACATTCAAATAACATAGCCACAATACATTTGTATTATAAAAATGTATTAAAAGTAAAGCTATGGAAAAGTACTTATTCTTTTACCTAAAAACCGGAGGCGGACACCTGGCTCCAGCAAAAGCTGTAGCTGAAAAAATAAAAGCAGAAAGCAAAAAGAATGTTGAAATTCTTTTGATCGATGGTTTAGCTGATTCTAAAAAGTTCGTTAAATCGGCTATCGAAGATGGTTATAAAAATGCCATAAACAAAGCTGCTTGGACTTATGAATTACTATATGCTTTACATAAAATTCCAATGGTTTCGAAATTCACCGCTGGACTTATTTCTCAATTTGTAAAACCAAGCATCGAAAAACATATTCTCGAAACACAACCAAAGAAAATTGTGGTTTTTCATTTCTTTTTGATAAAACCCATTTTCGAAATCATAAAGAAACATAATCTTGCAATTCCAGTTATTACCGTTGTTACTGATCCTTACACTGCACATCCAATATGGTTTTTGCAAGAGAATCAAAACTATGTAGTATTTAGCGACAGCTTAAAAGAAAAATGCATAGAAAGAGGTATAAATAAAAACAATTTACAAGTATTTCCATTTATACTCGACAGTAAATTTTCGCAAAATGTAAGCGATTTCGACAAACTTAAAATCCGCATGAATTTGGGATTCGAATTCAACTCAAAAATAATACTGATAATCGGTGGTGGTGAAGGAATGCCACGCGGTAAAAAAATATTGAAGAACATCATCGCCAAGAACATGGAAGCTGAAATTGCCATCGTGTGCGGAAAAAACCTGAAACTGTATACTCAGGCGATGAAACTAAAAACCCGTTATGGGCTCAACAATCTCAAAGTCTATGGTTTTGTCGACTTTGTTTACTCTCTCATTAGTATTTCCGATGTTGTAATAACCAAATGCGGTGCCTCAACTTTTATGGAAATACTGATGATGGGAAAGGTTCCTGTTATCAACAATTACATTTGGGAACAAGAAAAAGGGAATATGGAATTTGTGTGTGAACGCAAAATGGGTATCTTGGAAAAAAGCACCAAACGCCTACCCGATGTACTTCACAGACTTATTACTGACAATGATTTTTATAATATGTTAACCAACAATATTAAGAACGGAACCTTCAGCAATGGCGTTGGACCAGTTTCTGATTATATCTTAAACTTTCAATAAATCAAATTATGAACATCTTAGTATTATCGGACCTACACATCGACCCTCGCGACAAATTTGGTACGTTTCAATGGAACGAGATGGATCTTATTTGGCAAATCGAACGCATCAGAGATCAGCATAATATCGACAAAGTTATTTTCAATGGCGATGTGTTTGAACTCTATAAATACAGAATGGAAGAGATTGAAAAAGCCAATCCTACGTTGATGAAATATTTCAACGATAAAGATTTTGTTTTCATAAAAGGTAATCATGATGTTATAACCGAAAGAGGAGTTGACTCCTATCAAATTACCAATTCCGATGGTCAAAGTATTCACATCGAACACGGACATAATGCCGATTGGTTCAATGGAACAAAAATTGGTCGTGCCCTTGGAAAATTTGGATTATCGATTTTAAAGAAACTTTCGCACTCAAAATCGTTGATGGATATCTATTTCAAAATAGTAGCTTTCGACGATCAAATAAACCACATTCCAAAAAAATACAACACCATTAAGTATTTAACTTATGCTCTTAAACTATTAAAAGAGCATGATGTGGTAATATTAGCACACACCCATAAATTGGAATCGCACCACACCTATTATTTGAATATGAAAAAACGATATTTGAATTGTGGATCGTGTTCACTTGGTCGTTTTCAAGCAATTGTGATGGATACAGAAACACTTAAATACGAACTTCTAAAAGAAAATAAAGAAGCCATGAAAGATGGATATCTTCATGCTACAACAAATACTAAACTCTTATGTACGGCATAGCCTTAGCCTATTGCACATTCTTCCTACCCACTTAAAAAATAACTCTTCCCGAGTTAGTGCCGTACATTTTCTTGTTATATATAATTACTTTATTGTGATTTCAAAATATGAATAAGCCTCAAAGAATAAAACTTTGAGGCTTATTAAACTTTCAGTACTTTTGCATTAAATCAATTACTGCAATAATGAAATTTCGATTATTACTAATTTTTGTCGTTTTAGTTTTTACAAGTAAAGCTCAAGATACTATTAAATTAAAAGATGGCAGAATATTCCATTGTTTGATTACAAACGTTGATTCCTCCTCAATTAACTTTACAATTAAACGTAACGAGAACATTGTAAAAACGAACATAAGCAGATCTGAAGTAGCATCTTTCAGTAAATATCAAAGCCAAAATACAATAATTGAATTAGCTCAAAATGATATTAAACCAAATACAAATTGCATATATCCAATTTGCGATTCAATTATACTTTCAAAAAATTCAAGAGTAATTTTCAAGAATGGTAGAATGTTAAATTATGAGGAATTTATTGATACATTAAAGTCAAATCAAAGTGCTTATAAATTAACAGTTAAAGCTAAAAGAAATTTTAACACAAGTCAATATTTTTCTTTATTGGGAAGTTTTTATATCGGATATGGGATTGGATATACAATCGGAACTGCAATAATCAACAAACCAATCGATTGGACTTATTTTGGAGTTTTCGAAATACTAGGCATTGCTGTTCTTCAAATCGGTAAGCCATTTAAAAACAGAGCGATATTTTTAACCAAAAAAGCTATTTCGGAATATAATGTAATAAAAAAACAAACGAGTAATAACTACAATTTAAAACCAGAATTAAAGATGTATTTTCAAGGTAACAAAATCGGAATAGCGCTTACATTTTAATTTTCTTATGATTAGATTTTTTATTTTACTTTTTTTATTTTGCCTTCAAATAATTTTAGTTGAAGGACAAAAATTTATACCATATAAAGATACAGTTAATGGTCTTTGGGGAATTAAAAACACTTTGTTAAATAAACCTGTTACTCGAGGTAAATGGTTAGAATTAAATTCAACAGATTTTAATGATTCTATTTTTCATGTAGCTGATATTTCTAAAATATCGCAATTTGTTGATACAAATGGCAGAATATTATTTAAAAGCTGCTGTTATTCCGCAATTTATTTAAATCGGACAAATATATTCAATACAAATTATCCTTACGATAAAGTAAATGAAAAAAGACTGGTCGAAGATCCATTTTGGAATTCAAGAGGCGAAAAGGTAAACTCTTCACCATTTTTCATAGATTATAAGCAACAATGTTATCCTGCCGATTATTATCCTTGCCCTGCTTGGAGAAAAGTTAGAGATGGTGGATTACCTAAACATTTAGAATTACTACAAAAAGGCGAAGAAAAACGATGGAATAAAGAAATAGATTCTGCTGTCTATTATTGTAAATTAGCTATTACATTAGATTCGTTAAACCCATCTATATACTATTGGGGAGCAAGCCTTTTTATTGACAACTTTCAAGAAAAAATATTTATTCGAAATAATAAAAAATACCAAAGTTATTATCCTTGGATAAAATACTGCTTAGATAAAGCTGATGAACTCGAAAATAAAAATCCCTATAAAACATTTATTATAGAGAAACGATATAAATTCTACAAAAAGAATTTAAAAGAAAAAAAAACGGCTAAAAGGATAAAGCAAAGTCGAATAGGAATATCAAAATAGACTTTCTATTTCACAATATCTTCAACCAACGTCAAAACCTCTGCACCAGTAAGACCGCGTTTTATATCAGTTGCATGAGCTTTTATTTGCTCAAGTATTTTATCGTATTGTCTACTCTCGAGAACAATTTCGTTGCTTTCCAAATAATAGACTAATCCTGCTCTACCACAATGCTTACCAAAGATATAATCGAGTTCGTTACGACCAACTTTCGAAGCTTCGAGTATTTGATATGTTTTCTTATCTTTTACCAACAAATTGGTATGAATACCCGATTCGTGAAGCAAACATTTACTTCCCATAATTGGAGTATTATCAGGAATTGGAATATTCGACGAGAAACTCACAAACTCGCACAACTCTTGGAAAACTTTTGCATTTATGCCATGATCTTTAAATCCATTTATAGATAACGCAATTATTACTTGTTCTAACGCTGCATTTCCTGCACGTTCACCAAGTCCATTTACGGTAACACTTGCCGATTTTGCACCAGCATTAATTGCACAAAAGGTATTTGCGGTTGCCATTCCAAGATCGTCGTGACCATGAAATTCGAAATCGAAATTGGAATTGTGTTTTAGTAGTTTTTTAAATAATTTGGCCGTTGTTATAGGATTTAAACATCCAACGGTATCGGCAATTCTAATTCGAGAAACGCCTAAACTTCTCGCTTCACCAACAAAATCAAGAAGAAAGTTAATATCAGCTCGCGAAGCATCTTGTGCTCCAATTGCAACATATTCGAATCGAGACGAGGCATACTGAACCATTTCCCTAAGGTTTTGTTTAACCCATCGATGGTTCTTGCCCATAGCTTTTAGGTGAATCTGAGAAACGGGCAGCGAGATATTTATTCCATTGGTTCTAGTTGTTTCCGCAGCATCAATATCTTCAATTTTGGCACGACACCAAGATAAGGTTTTAAATTTGAATCCTGCATTAACAATGGTTTTCATCCCAACGACTTCTTCGTGCCCGATAGCAGGTGTTCCTATTTCTAGTTCTGGAACACCTGCTTTATCAAGCAATTCTGCGATATGCAGTTTTTCTTTCAAGCTAAACACAACACCGGGAGCTTGTTCTCCATCGCGAAGCGTAGTATCTATTATATGTATGTGTCGCTTCATTATTTCAAATATTATCTATCTAATTTATAGATTTAAAGGTACTATGCCATTACTCTTTTTCCCATACTTAAAACACGGGAAACGTTTAACAAAAAGTCGGATTTTACTTTGAGTAATTCACGCAGTTGCTACTTAGAGTCAATGATTAGATTATTCAGAAATCTTATATTTTTCAGCAATTTCGCCATTTTCAACTGCATCAAGAATTTCGTCCATTATGTCTTCCGATTCAACGCCGCCATACCAAACATTTTGTGGATGAACAACCACGATTGGTCCTTGAGCGCATACATTCAAACATCCAGTACTAGTAATAACGGCATCTAAGCCACGATCGGCAGCACCTTCGGTTAAATATTGAATCATTGCTGGAGCGTTTTTGCGGTTGCATGCACCCTGTGCAGCACCAGCTATACGGTATGAGTTACATACCAAAATGTGAAAAGTAGGTTTTTTCATCGTATTATGATTTTAAAGATTAGCTTAATTCAACTATATTTTATTTAGGTTCTAACGAAATAATTCTAAACTCAAAGGTTAACGTACGTGATTTGGTTCGTTCTATTTCAAAGGGCGGTGGCGGGGAGGGCAAGAGTAGGCAAGATATTAGAGAAGGCATTTTTAAATCTCCCCAGCCACCTTTTTGAAAGGAAGGAAAGTCGGTATTTATATGTGAATCGTTTTTCATAAAAGTATAAGTCTAAAGTTTAATTTTTCAATTACAAATAATCAATTACGTTTTTTCAACAGCTGTAATTCATAATTGATTAAGAGCATCCCGTTGCCGTTCCTCGACAAGAGTCACCGCATTTAAAGGCGTCAGCTTTATTTACTGTTTTTATTTCTTTGTTACCGTAAATGGCGTCCAATCCTTCGTCAATGAGTCCGGTCATTTGTACAACGCGAATTCCCGATTTTTGCAGTAAAAACATTGGATTTTCACCAACTCCCGACACCAGCAAGGCTCGACAATCTTTAAGAGTTTTCGCCAAATTCAACCAACGTTGATCGCCTTCGCCAGCTGGTGGAGTTGCTCGTTCTCCCATAAAATGAAAACCATTGGGAGTTTGTTTGTATATGTAAAGAGCAGTTGCTTCGCCAAGATGTTGGTTCACCAACATGCCTTCGTGAGTGGCAACTGCTACGTATGGTCTATCTTCAGCAGGATGCAATGGTTTCGTTGCATATTCTTGCAACATTCCGAATGCTTCGGTCATATCTTGTCCCAAAAGTCCTGCAGCATCGGCACGACAGCGCGAACAATGTGTCATCATTTCAATATATTCTTTTGCTAAAGTTCTGACTCTAAAAATCATTGCTTTGTCTGGTTCAGGAACATCCGCAAAACCGGTATCGATGTTTGGTACCATGGGGATGCAGTTCATAACATCTGCACCCAATTCAGCAACTTTTTTTGCTACTTCAGGAATATGATGATCGTTGATTCCAGGAACGATTACACAGTTTATTTTTACTGTAATTCCTTTTGCTTTTAACAATGGAATACATTCCAATTGACGGTCGCGCATCAATGTAGCACCTTCAACACCTCTATATATTTTAATTCCATCGCGAACCCATGCATATATTTTTGCAGTGATTTCAGGATCTATAGCATTGATAGTTATTGTAACATGGCTTACACCTAGTTCTGCAATCTCATCTATGTACGGTTTCAGGTTTAATCCATTTGTTGAAAGACAGAACAGCTTATCGGGAAATTCTTTTTTTGCCAAACGCATTGTTGTTAATGTTTCTTCAGCGTTTGCAAATGGATCGCCTGGACCTGCAATACCGATTACCGAAAGGTTTTCGATTTTCGTATTTAATTCTTTTAAATACTCAACAGCTTGATATGGACTTAACACTGCCGACGAAACTCCCGGACGGCTTTCATTAACACAATCGAATTTGCGGTTGCAATAGTTACATTGAATATTACATTTAGGAGCTATTGGCAAATGTACGCGAGCGTGTTTGTGTTTTGCTTCAATATCGAAGCAAGGATGTTTTGGTGTTTCGTGTGTAGTTTCCATAATCTTTCGTTTTTGTTGAGGCAACATTTGCCCATTCCTACTATATCTATTACCCTTTTATTCCCTTCTTAATATGAGCAACCACAAGGGTTGCGCTTACCGTTTAAATATATTTCCAACCCACAGGCGAATTTTCCTGTTTGTATTCTATGAGAGCATTGGTGATGCGGTCGAACAATTGTTGTGTTCCTTTGTAACCAATGTGTTGCACCCGTTGTGCTCCAGCTCTGTCGTGAATAGGAAAACCAACTCTCACCATTGGAATTTTGTGTTTACGCGCAATGTAATATCCCTTGCTGCTTCCGATCATAATGTCTGGTTTCAAACTGTCAAACACTTCATCTATACTTTCGAAATCCATTCCATTTTGAATCATCAAATCTTTGCTAATGCCATCGATCTTTTGAATTTCAGCTTTCAATGTTCCGCTTTCGCCTCCCGATGCGACAAGAACTGTTTCGATTCCTATTTCTTGCAGAAAACGAACTAAGCCAATTACCATATCTTCTTCGCCATATACCACTGCTCGTTTGCCAAACAGATATTTGTGCGAATCAACATACGTGTCAATCAAGCGACCTCGTTCGCGACTGTGACGAGTTGGCGTTTCCTTGCCCGAAAGCAATTCTAAGGTTTTGAAAAAGGCATCGCTTTCATCAATTCCAATAGGTAAACCAAGTGCATAACGAGGAATTGCATATTGTTTTTCCAACCATTCGGCAGCTGTTAATGCCGTATGACTGTTTTTAATTTTACCATTCAATCCACCTTTGTTCATCACATAACCAAATTCGATAGATGCTTTTGCCGAACCACAGCGTTTAATGTCGGCAATCTTTGTCCCACCATCTGGTATCAATTGATATTCTCCTTGATGTGGATTGTCTAACGAATCGGAATAATCGGGAAATAGCACATAGTCTAATCCGAAATCATCCAAAATATCTTTCAAATGGCGAATATCTTCGGGCGAAATAAATCCCGGAAAAATATTGATATGTTCACCTTTCGTTGTGTTCACAGCAAGCGATGCAACAGTTGCATACACTGCTTCGTGAAAACCATCAACATGCGAACCTTGATAACTTGGCGTTGATGCATGAACAAAATGAGGCATTGTTTCACCTTTATGCAGGTTCTTATATTCTTGAATTAATCCAGGTATGTTTTCGCCGATTGTCTCGCTCAAACAGGTTGATGCAATTCCAATAACAGCGGGATTGTATTGAGAAATGATATTATCAATACCTTGACAAAAATTCTTATTTCCACCAAAAATGGTCGATTCTTCACTGAAATTCGACGACGCTATATCCACCGGTTCTTTATAATGGCTAATCATATACCGGCGGATATAGGTTGCACAACCTTGCGAGCCATGAAGCATAGGCAAACATCCTTCAATCCCCTTAAAAACAACACTTGCACCCAGTGGCGAACACAGCTTGCAGGCGTTTCTCGTCGATGTATATGTTTCTAATGTTATTCCCTTGGTTTCCATCACATTTATCCTTTATCGTGTAAATTTCCAAACTGGGCTCATGGCAGTTGCATAAATTTCTTTTGCAAAGTTTACCATTCCTTCATATCCAGCCAGAGCTTCTTTGCGTTCGTGGTTGTGATCACAGAATCCCAATCCTAATTTATATGCAATGGGGCGTTCTTTCACACCTCCAATAAATATGTCTGCTTTCATTTGCTTAACGAATGTCGAAAGCTCAATTGGATTCGAGTCGTCCACAATGATGGTTCCCTCGTCGCACAATTGTCGAATTATTTCGTATTCGTCGTTGGTTCCGGTTTGTGAACCGACAACCACGGTTTTTACACCGATTAAACGTAAAGCTTTTATGAGCGATATTGCCTTGAAAGAACCTCCTACATAAACTGCAGCACGTTTACCTTCAAGCTTCTCGCGATATTCTTTTATAACTGGCATAATGCGTAAAAACTCGTTTTTTACTAAGTCGCGTGCTTTAGCCATCATGTCGTCGTCTTTGAAAAATTTTGCTACTTCATAGAGTGCATCGCTCATATCTTCGAGACCGAAGTACGATACCTTCATGTGAGGAACATTATATTTTTCTTTCATTAATTTTGCCAAGTACATCATTGAACCTGAGCATTGCACCACATTGAGCGATGCTTTATGTGCGTTACGAATGTCGTCAACTCTACCATCGCCGGTAATTGTTGCGGTAACATGTACGCCCATTTTTTTGTAATATTCGAGTAATAACCAAAGCTCACCAGCAAGGTTAAAATCACCTAGAATGTTTATGCTTTTTTCTGGCACTTCCCTATCGCCTGTTCCAACTAATTTGGCAATTGCTTCACAAGCCACTTTGTATCCGTCTTTTTTATTTCCGTTAAATCCAGGAGCATTAACTGGAATAATAGTTATTCCTTTTTCCGCACTTACCTTTTTGCAAACAGCTTCAAGATCATCACCAATAACACCAACAATACAAGTTGAATAAACAAAAGCGGCTTTTGGTTTGTATTTATCGATAAGTTCCGAAAGCGAAGCATAGAGTTTTGGTTCACCACCAAACACTACATCTTTTTCGTGTAAATCGGTAGAAAAACTAAGTCGATGAAGTTCGGGGCCCGATGATAAAGAACCGCGAATATCCCAAGTGTAAGATGCACATCCAATAGGTCCATGAATCAGATGTAAAGCATCGGCAATTGGATACAACACAACTCTTGAGCCACAAAAAACACAAGCCCTTTGACTTACCGAACCAGCTAAGCTGTTGCGGTCGCAATCGATAGCTAAAGAATCTTTTCCGGCTACCGTTATTTGCGTTTGGCGTTGTGTAAGTAATGGATTCATGACTTCTCGTTTTTAAAATTCTTACTATTGAATTCTGATTTAAGATAAACAAGCGTCGGACAACGGCGAGGTGTGTAGGAAAGGAAGGCAAGAGAGGAAAGTATGCCCTTGCCGACACCTGTTTTCTTATATGTTACATTACTAGTTCTACTTTTTCTTCAGCACAAGTGCGATCTTCTTTATCTAGAATTGCTCCTAGAATATTTGTAAGTAAATGCAAAGCTCCTGCATATCCAACAGTTGGGAAGTAACTATGACCAACTCTGTCCATAATTGGGAAACCTAAACGTACGAAAGGAATTTGTTCGTCGCGAGCAATGTATTTGCCATAGCTGTTTCCAATTAATAAATCAACGCCTTCTTGTTTAATCCATTGATGAAGTAGGAACATATCGGCACGTTCACCGTTTTTGTATTTTGCTTCAGGAACTTTTGAACTTACCAAACTTGCAATTGCTTCTGAAAATCGTTTACCTGGAGTTCCACTAACGATATATACAGGTTTCATATCTAATGTTAAGAGAAATTCAGTTAAAGGAACCAAGATATCAGGATCACCATAGATAGCAACACGTTTGCCATACAAATATTTATGCATGTCTGTAATCATATCAACTACCCGTCCACGTTCATCGGTAATTGAATCTGGCACCTTAACACCTGCTGCACGACTTAATGCTGTTACAAATGCATCGGTAGCTTTTAGTCCGATTGGAATTTCAAGTTGATCGAATTTTACTTTACACTTGTTTTCCAATTGAATAGCAGCATCTTCGGTACAAAATGGTCCGAGTGCAAGCGTTTTTTTGCTATCACCAGTGCTGATGAGTTCAGGAACGGTGACACCACCTTTGGGATAAAACTCATGTTTACCTGTCATTGGTGCATCAAGTACATCCGATGTGTCAGGAAACAAAATGATTTTAGCTTCCATTTGAGCTGCAATACGTTTTATTTCACGCATATCGCTTGGCTCAACCCAACCGCTGATAACGTTTATTTGGTTCTTTTTCGTAACAGTTTTTGCCGAAAAATGTTTCACAAACGATGCTACTTGGTTTGAATAACCAGTTATATGCGAACCAACATAACTAGGTGTATTGCAATGAATAAGATATTTTCCAGCAGGAACTTTTCCATCATCACGAGCTTTTTGAGCTATTTGGTTCACGTCATCACCAATCGTTTCAGAAAGACAAGTTGTGTGAACAGCGATGATATCAGGATTGTAAACAGTAAAGATTGTTTCTACTGCTTGCAAAAGATTGGCTTGTCCACCAAAAACCGAAGATCCTTCAGTAAATGAACTGGTTGCCGCCATTACAGGTTCTTTAAAGTGACGGGTAAGTGCCGTTCTATGGTACGAACAGCATCCTTGCGACCCGTGACTATGAGGAAGACAGCCATGCACTCCCAGTGCGGCATACATTGCACCAATCGGTTGGCAAGTTTTTGCCGGGTTGATGGTCAATGCCTCCCTATCTAATATTATGTCTGAGGTATGTCTTAATAACATGATTTCTAATTTTTAAAAGCCCCCTCCCAACCTCCCCCAAAGGGGAGGAGAAAGAACACATTGTTTATAACTTACATTTCAAGTATTGCCTTTCCTGCTCCTCCCTTTTGGGGAGGTTGGGTGTGGCTTAAGCTGCATATTCAGCTTCAATCGTTGCTGCTTTTTCCCAAGGAGCTTTGATTAGTTTCCAAACACTTGTGTTAACAATCATATCAATATCTTTGTAGAAGTTAACCGCGCCTTCAAATCCAGCATAAGGTCCCCCGTAATCATAGCTATGAAGCTGTTTCATTGGGATTCCCATTTTTTGCACCACATATTTTTCTTTGATACCAGCACAGAACACATCGGGATGATAGATTTCGATAAGTTTTTCCATTTCGTAATGGCTAAGGTCGTCGATAACTAACGCTCCTTTTTCCATATCTTTCATCATACCTTCGTATTCGTTGAATTGAAGATCTTTTTCCAATTCAGCTTTTTTCTCAGCATCAAGACGTTCGTGGAATTTAGCTTCGTCCTTTTCGATGGTTAATTCTTCGATGTTTCGGCTATCAGCATCAACGGTAATTGTTGGTAACACTCGGCGACCTTCGTAATCGTCGCGATGACCGAATTCGTATCCTGCTGACAATGTACTCATGCCAAGTTCTGTAAACAATTCTTGATAATGGTGAGCTCTCGATCCACCAACGAACATCATTGCTGTTTTGCCAGTAGTTCTTGGTTTTATTTCATCTATCGTTTTTGCAACGTTTGCAAGTTCTTCCGCAATTACTACTTCAACTTTTGCCATCAAATCTTTGTCTCCAAAGTATTTTGCAATTTTACGAAGCGATTTTGCCGATGCTTCTGCACCAATGAAGTTGACTTTGAACCAAGGAATACCATATTTTTTCTCCATCATTTCAGCAACATAGTTGATAGAACGGTGACACATTACCACATTTAATGATGCCATGTGAGCACGTTCGAATTGTTCTATTGTTGAATTTCCGCTGAATGAAGCATTCATTGTGATTCCGCATTTTACAAGAATTCTTTCAATTTCAAATGCATCACCACCAATATTATATTCACCCAACATGTTGACGAGGTATTTACCTTCGGCAGGTTTATCGTTCAATCCGATAACATGTTTTATCAATGCGTTGTTTGCAATATGGTGACCAGCCGATTGACTAACTCCTTTGTAACCTTCGCAACTGAAACCGAAAATATTTATACCAAGTTCTTCTTTCATTTCACGAGCCACAGCGTGCACATCGTCACCGATAAGTCCAACTGGACATGTTGAGAAGATACCGATTGCTTTTGGTTTGAATATTTCGAATGCCTCGCGACAAGCTTGTTTCAATTTTATTTCTCCACCAAACACGATGTTTGAATCTTGCATATCTGTCGAAAAACAGTAGTTTATATAGTTAGGCGAATCGGGTGTTGGTGGTAAGGTTTGGTTACGACGAGTAAGCCAAGCGTAGAAACTGCAACCAATTGGTCCGTGTACAAGGTTTACGATATCGCGAGTTGGTCCTAGTACCACACCTTTACAACCGGCATATGTACAACCGCGTTGTGTGATGATTCCTGGAATGGTGCGAATGTTGGCTTGAATAACTTGCGTTGTTTCATGTCCATCATTTATCAAAATTGATTTTTCGCGTTTTTTTGCAATTTTCGACGGATACTTTTTCAGTACGTCTTGTTTCCATCTTTGTGGATCCATTTCTATTTTTGCCATACGACCTCCTTTAATCTAATGTTGATTCACCTTTAATGCCTGTTCTAACAGTCACTGAATCCAAAGCCTCGATAACGAATATTTTTCCGTCACCACTATTGCTCGTTTGGTTCACTTTCATGATTGTTTCGATCGCTAAATCTTTCTTTTCGTCAGTAACTACTAGTGTAATACATCGTTTCGATTTCAAACGTGGCATTTCGCCTGGTGCACTAAGTAGTTCCTTTTTGTTTGGATCACTAAGGGTGTCTTGAAACGTTGGACCAAGACCGCGTCCTTTTCCTCGTCCCATGACTCCCATCGCAGTGAACGAAGGCAAACCTGCATCTGAAAGTGCAATCTTTGTTTCATTCATTTTTGCGATTCTTATTATTGCCATTATTAATTTCATACTTTTACTATTTGAAGATTAATCAATTTGAATATTTGAAAATTGTTTGATTTCAAGATTATTTATTTGAAGATTGATTGTTTCATTTTCAAATCTTCAATTTATCTCATTTTCAAATCAATTACTCTTTTAACCCATTAGAGATTGTATAAGTCTCAACGATTGGTGTTACGAATATTTTACCATCTCCGAATGCACCATGCTCGTCTGTTCTAGCTGCTTCGATAATTGTGGTTAACACAAAATCTTTATCCGTATCTTTAATAGCCATTAACAGAAGTTCTTTAGGAAGTTCATCGTATGTAACATTTCCTACTTTTAAACCACGTTGTTTTCCTCTACCGAAAACTGCCATTTTTGTGATTGCGGGAAAACCTGCTTCGAAAAGGGCTTTCATTACCACTGGTGCTTTCTCTGGTCGTACTATTGCTCTTATAAGTAACATATCTATACTTTTTAAAGGTTTATGTTCAATTAGTTAATTACACCAAATTCGATTAATAATGATTCAAGATCTTCCATTTCCAATGGTGTAGGAATTACGAACAATTTGTTTTGATCGATTTTCTTAGCCAATGTTCTGTACTCGTCTGCTTGTTGATGAGTTGGTTCGAATTCAATTACCGTTTTGCGGTTAATTTCGGCACGTTGAACCATGTTGTCGCGAGGAACAAAATGAATCATTTGAGTACCTAAACGGCGAGCAAATTCTTCGATCATTGGTTGTTCGTTGTCGCATTTTCGGCTGTTGCAGATAATTCCACCTAAACGAACTCCACCTGCTTCGGCAAATTTTACAATACCTTTACTGATGTTATTTGCAGCATACATTGCCATCATTTCTCCAGAACACACAATGTAAATTTCTTGTGCTTTTCCTTCGCGCATTGGCATTGCAAATCCACCACACACAACGTCACCAAGTACGTCGTAGAAAATATAGTCGGTTTCATACTTTTCTGTATCGAAAGCACCTAATTGCTCCAATAAGTTGATAGAAGTGATAATACCTCTACCTGCACATCCAACACCTGGCTCAGGACCGCCCGATTCAACACAACGGGTTGCTCCATAACCACTTTTCACTACATCGTCTAGCTCTACATCTTCGCCTTCTTCACGTAAAGTATCTAACACTGTTTTTTGTGCTAAACCTCCTAATAAAAGACGAGTTGAATCTGCTTTTGGGTCACAACCCACAACGATTACTTTTTTCCCCATTTCAGCCAATCCGGCTACGGTATTTTGGGTAGTGGTGCTCTTTCCGATACCACCTTTTCCGTAAATTGCGATTTTTCTCATTTGAAAGTCCTCCAAAAATTATTTTTTATGACATCCTCCTAATTACACGTTCTGTGCCACAGAAAAAAACTAGAAAAAAAACGAGAAAAATTACACTTGTAATTACCTCATTTAATGTTGTTTAAAAATTTTTCGACTTTATTTTAGCAATAGAAATAGCTTATCGAAAACAACTTAAAACAGTACATGAAAGTGACGTTTAGTGTCGTTTTATACATTAATGTAGGATTTCTCTTTTCTTTTGGCACAACTTTGCAAAAACTTAAAAATAGCGATGAAAATAATTTTTGTTTTGTACTTTTGAAAACGCATTTACGTATTGTAAGTAATTTGATTTTAAGCAAATAGATTAGTAAAAAAAATAATTATGAAATAACCTTGAGAAGAATCGATTCACAACAACAGAAGATGATTATTTCGTGCAGATGCTTCGACAAGCTCAGCATGACAATAGTATTACCGAATGTCACCCTGAGCTTGTCGAAGGGTATTGTATTTCAATTAATTAATAAAACATAAATAAATGAAACGTTTCACAAAAAAATATTTTATTTCACTTGTTTTCATGTTTTTTACAGCATGTTTATCTGCGCAAGTTGTACGTCAACAGAGAGTTATAACCGATTTTTCGTCAATCGATATAGAAGGAGGGTTTAACGTTCACCTTTTGCAAGGTGACGACGAAAAGGTAATAATTGAAACCAACAATGCTGATGTATTCAAAACCATAGATATAACAAACGTTTCGGGCACATTAACAATTCGTTCTCGTGGTTTAGATTCTGGAGGAACCTACAAAGTAGCTTTGTTTATTTACTTTAAAAGCATCGACCAAGTTACTGCTCGCCTACTTTCTGGTTCGTTCGACAGTTACACACAATTAAATCTCGACCGCCTAGATCTAAACATTAATGGAGCAATGATGGTAAAATTAATGTTCAACTGCTCTGATTTACAAGTAAAAATGAGCAATGTATTTACCTCAATTATGCAAGGAATGGTTACCGGAAATGCCGATTTAACTCTTACAACGATCAAAACATTTTTTGCCGCCAATCTGCAAACAGAAACCATGACTGTTACCTGCTCCGACATAAAAAATGGAACGGTATGGACAAACCGCGAATTAAATGTCGATGCTCATGGATTGGGATCACTAAAATATAAAGGCGATCCAATTATTGGAAATATGACCGTGAAACAGCCATTTACGGTTGGAAAGGAATAAGTTTCCTTTTTCACAACCTCAATCATTGAAAAACAATGAATATAAGATTGTTAGATCCAATTATTTGAGCATTACGAAAGTTTAAAACTTTCGTAATGCTGATTTAACAAAGAATTACACTTGACAACTTTAGGACAGTTATTTGTCCATTGCCAATAATGTTACCTTACTTTTTACTCCTTAATAAAACCTCCAACAAAGATTTTGCAATCAACCAAACCCACGATGATTTCACGCAATTGTTCATCATTCGGCATTTTGTAGCCAAAACCACTTACAGAGCAAATAGATTCGAACGAACCAACGCGTTTTGCGGTAACTTTGATGTTTTCAGGAACGGTTAATAATGCTTCTACTTCCTCAAGCAAAGCCAATGGTGTGTGATGATTAGCATTAATTTCGTGATGTGCCAGTAATGCTACAAATAGCTTTTCGAAACACATTGCTGACATTTGGTACAGTAACTCATTCGAAAACTTACTTTTACGTTCAAGTGTACGTTCCAATGTCTTTGAATAACCTAATGCCTCGGCATAGATTTTTTTCGATTGTTCTTGTGTATAACTCATGGTATTTCATTTTTAATATTCATGTAGCAGGAATTATGCCAATTGATCTATACTATTCATAATGAATACATTTCATGAAACACAAATTACTATTATAGTAACTTTAATAATATAAGACACAAATATGTAGGAAAATAATTTCAGTTAAACTTTCATCACAATTGGATTAAAGGCTTTTGAGAAAACCACTACTCGGTCACCTTCGTGAAGATCGTCAACATCGTTTTGAAATGCTGTAACTTTTAGAACTTGATTCATTCCTGTTACAATTGTTAAAAGATAAAATGTGTCTTGTTTATCTATATTAACAACATTTCCCGTAATTTGAACTTTTCCACTAATTTTGTTATCGATAAATACTTCGTCGGGGCTACCAAAAGCAATAACTTTCCCATAAGATATTTTAAGTACTTTGTGTGCTAAACGAAACACTTCTGAAAGATCGTGACTAACCAATAATGTTGTAGTTCCATTATAGTTATGAGCTTTCGAAATTTCGTCTTGTAATGCTGTTCGCATTGATGCATCGAGAGCCGAAAGTGGTTCGTCGAGTAATAACAATTGCGGTTTTCGTGCCAAGGCTCTTGCCAAAGCAACTCTCTGTTTTTGTCCGCCCGAAAGTTTTGTTGGTTTTCGTTTTGCAAATTCATCCAAACCAAAGCTTTCAATCAAATCCAAAACTTGCTTTTTATCTTGTGTTTTTTGAGCAAAGGCAATATTTTCCGAAACAGTCATATTTGGGAAAAGGGCATAATCTTGGAACATAAAACCAATATCGCGCTTTTGTGGAATAAGATTGATTTTTGAATCAGAATCGAACCAAACTTCTCCTCCAACTTTCAGAAAACCTCGATCTGGAATGGTTAATCCCGAAAGGATTCTAAGCAACGTTGTTTTACCAGCTCCGGAATCACCAAAAAGCACAATCAAATCGCCGAAATCGAGCAAAGCATTTATACTCAACGTTAATTTACCTTGAGCAGTAAGGAGGTCTTTTTCTATATCGATTATAACATTTTCCATGTGTCGTGGCGTTTGTTGATAGTGTAAATAATGGTAAGCAAAACAAAAGAAACAGCAAAAAGCACAAATGCATATTGGTTAGCAACATCGAAATTGAGCGATTGTACTTCGTCGTAAATGGCGATTGATGCAACCCGAGTTTCGCCTGGCATATTTCCACCAACCATTAACACAATACCAAATTCACCAATACTATGAGCAAAAGTTAAAGCAATGGCAGTGATTATGGATGGTTTTATATTTGGCAAAAGGACTTTTACAAATGTTGTAAACTTCGATTTCCCTAATGTATATGACGCTTCGCGTAATGTTTCCGGCAAGCTACGCAAACCATTGTGCAAGGGCTGAACCATAAATGGCAAACTAAACAACACCGATGCAATTAAAACACCTTCGAAAGTAAAAGCTAATCGAACATCGAAAGCATTGGCAAGCCATGCTCCAAACCAATTGCGTGGACTATAAATTACCAACATATAATATCCTATTACCGATGGCGGTAACACCATTGGCATACTTACCAAAGCTTCAACAATTGGCTTAAGTTTAAACCGTGAATATGCCAGCCAATAAGCTAATGGCAATCCAATGATTATAAGAATTGCCGTTGTAGCAATTGCTAGTTTAAAGGTGATCCAAAGAGTTAGTAGAAAATCCATAGTTTGAGTTTTAGTTTCCCTTCGACTCCGCTCAGGGAACGGCAACGGTCGCTGAGCGGAGTCGAAGCGATATTCCATTAATACATAAGTGATATTTCGTTTGCCTTAATCAGCGCCGTTACTTCATCTCCAACTTGTAATTCCAACGAATCGACCGATCGAGTTGTAATTGCAGATGCTATAAAATAATTACCAAATTGAAGATTTACTTTACTTAACAGTTCACCTCTTTCTATTGAAATTACCTTCGATTGCAAACGATTTCGCATACTTATTTTCCCTTGTAAATCTTTGGCTAAAGAAACTTCGGTTTCCTTAAACACAAGATTAATAGTTTTGCCAATTTCTAGCCATTCGGGTTTCGATGCCGAGTCGATAAGCATCGCCGAAAAGCCATGCCCATTGACATCGACATCGATAAGCATAATTGCTCCCGATTGTTGGATGTTGGTTATATTTCCTGATAGTTTGTTCATAGGATTGGTTTGGGTAGAGACGCAAAATTTTGCGTCTCTACAATTATATTATGGTACAATAAATCCGTATTTCTCGAAAATGGGCTTACATTCTGCACTAAGTACATATTTCATAAATTTAGCAGCTTCGGGATTTCGTTGCCAACTTTTTAATAAAACCATTGCTTGTTCCACTGGTCTATAACTTTTGGTATCGAGCACAAAATAGGTACCTTTCATATCGGGAGCCAGTGCTAATGCCAGTGCTAAAAACCCAATTTCGGCATTACCAGTTGTGGCAAATTGGGCAACTTGAGCAATGTTATCGGCATACACAAGTTTATTTTTAACTTTATCGTAATCGTTATAATATTTCAAACATTCCACGGCTCTTGCTCCATAAGGTGCAATTTCGGGTTTTGCAATCGCAATTTTATTTACTGCTTTGTCAAATATCACATCAATACCTTTCGAAACATCAATACTATTACTCCAAAGAACTAATTTACCAAAAGCATAAGTTCTTACATCTCCAGTAACGATTCCTTGAGCTTTTAATTTATCAGGAAATACTTTGTCGGCAGCCATATAAACATCGAAATCGGCACCATTTACAATTTGTTGATATAAAGCTCCCGATGAACTTAGATTCACCGTAATATTTGCTTTAGGATTTATCTTGATATAACTTTCTTTTATTTCATCAAGAATAAAACGCAGATTCCCTGCTGCTGCTATTTTTACCGTTTGTGCCTGAAGGCTTATTCCGAAAGCCATTAACAGGACGATTGCTACTTTTTTCATTTTATCTATATTTAATTAACTAAAAAACTAAGAACTATTTTCCATCTGGTACTGGTGGCGTTTTATATAATTGCGGTTTAACTGTTATCATAAGAAATGCCCATTGCTGCGAATATGTTTTTACTCCAACCATTTTAAAATATTTGGAAGTTGCATTAGAATTTAAATACATACTATAACCAGCTTGAAATGCAATTTCTTTCGATACCGAATAATTTACCGTTATATCGGTTTCATGACCTAAACATTTATTGATCTTTTCCTTTTTATAGTAAAGGTTTTTGTTAAGATAAAATGCGTGAGCTGCAATATCGACAGATAATTTTGATGTTAGTTTTGAAGAAAAACCTCCATAATAGTCAATCAATCCTTGAGTTGGCAGCGTTACAAAATATTCCATCGAACCATTGAATCCATGTGTTGAGCCATACAAACGATTAAAGGTATTCGATTTCCCCGCAGCTATACTTGCAGATGAACCAGAATAAAAATCTGTTCCAGCATTTATCGAAAGTTTATCTATTACTTTATAAGAAGCTTTTGCAGCTACAAAAAAGGCCTTTAAATCGGCATAACCTTTACCAAAAACTTTGTTTGGATCTTTGCCTTGTTGTAAATAACCGGTAAACGTTCCTGCAAAAGCAGACGAATCGTTTGCATAGACTAAATTGCCACCATAGGTAATTCGTGGATATACGATTTTGGGATTTGTCTTCTTCTCAAAACCTTCGCTTATACCAATTGCTGTAACTGTTAATCCTTTATAAACGGGTTTCGATAACCAAAGATATCCCATTGTTTTAGCATTTTGTTTTGGTGTTTCGGCATAAGTAACATTCAAAAGTGTATCTTTTGTATTGTTGTATGTAAAGCCGGCATGAGCTTGTAGTGCTGTACTAGCATATTTTAAAACTAACGCATCGTGAGCCATTCCAGTGTTACTCCAGTTTGGTGCCGCAAGTAATCGTTGATCGTCGTACTTTAATTCTTGGCGACCCATTTTCATCGAGAAACTCGAAACAACGAGATATTCGAACCAGCCTTCGTACATTTCAACTTTTGCGGTATTTGTTTTATTATCGCTATTACCCCAAATACTAGCATCTTGCAACGATAATCGTGCATTTAAAACTTTGCCTTTATAATCGGCATTTAATCGGGTGCGTTGTAATGTTACAAACGCAGGATTTACTGAATCGGCCAAGGGTTTACGAAAACCTTGTCGATATTCCATTCGAGGACGAAACTCTGCGTCCAATGTTGTTTGCCCGTAGGCTGTCGAAAAACCGAGAGAAGTAAATAAACTTAATCCCAGTAAAGTACTTTTCTTTTTCATTTTTTTGTACCTTTAATTGTTATAATTTTTAAGTGAATTGTAATAGTCCGGAATCAGTAATCATTGCAGCGATTGGATTCCGGATTTTTTTTAAGCAAACCTATTGTCCGATTTTATCTGTGTTATATCAAGATTCTTCTTTTCTTCCAACCAACCAAATTTCACATCTTGTTGATTATCGTACTTTGGAAAGAATGGTTTAATGTCTAATAAAGGCGTACTATCGAGCATATCGACTCCTTCGACATAAAGTAAATTACCTTCGACTTTCTGTAATTTCACTGTCGATATTCCTATTGGATTTGGCCGTGCTGGAGCTCGAGTAGCAAAAATACCGTGAGGTTTATCGTCCATAAAAGGAATAACACTTAGTTTCGATTCTTTTACTAAATGTAAATGATAGAGCAGAATAAGATGGGAAAAACCATCAAGATCGATAAGTCCAGAAATCAAATCTGGATTTAATTCGATAACGCCATAAATACCAGCAGCTCCATTGGGTTGAACGGGCATATCCGAAATTTTCAAAAATGGTGTTCGTATTATTCCAATTGCTTTGTATGTTATATTTTCCATAATGTTTATTTCGATATATTTATATTTGGATAACGCTAGTCAAAAAAAAGTTAGAGATTTATTTCAACATTAATTTGATTTACAAGCTTTTGAATTTGATCTTGTATTAAATAATATTCTGCTAAAATTTTCTCTCCATAGTTTGATATTTCGGCTCCGCCACCGTTTGCACCACCACGTTGTTTAAGAACAAGAGGTTCGGGAGCTGCTGTATTCATATCGTCAATCATTGTCCAAGCGTGCTGATACGATATTTTAAGTTTCTTCGCAGCTCCACTCAAACTACCAATTAGCTTTATTTCGCGTAGCAAATCGGTTTTATTGGGACCCAAAAAGCAGGTCCCATTTTTCTTTATTGAAATATGACATTCAACCTCAATCATGGTTATTTGCATTTACATTTTTCATCCTCATCATCGCAAGGAGTACCGATTATAACTTCGGTCGATTTTATAACAGCAAAGGCATCTTTACCCGGTTTCAAATCTAAATCTGCTATAGCATCTTTCGAAATGATTGCCGAAATGATGTTTCCATTTCCTAAATCGAGCATTACTTTAGCGGTAATTAATCCTTCTTCTACTTTGATTATTTTACCTTTCAACTGGTTTCTTGCACTTAATTTCATATGATTAATTATTTATGGTTACTTACTATAATTCAAGCATTGTGCCAATAGGTTATTCGATTGATTTTATGACTATTGCAAAATACGTACTATTCAAAAAACACACATTTATGTAGGAATTTGCAGACCGTTATACACAAATGTAGATTTCGGTATCGACTTAACATTTATTGCCAACGTTTGGGCAACTTTGCAAATGACTAATTTCGACCTCTCCCAAAAGTTTTTTCACCAAAGCATTGTCGAAACCACAAGCATATTCCCCTTCAGCTTCAATTAATGGTCGACGTATTAAAAATGGATTAGCAATCATAGCTTTCAAAGCTGCATCTGCTGAAAAAGAATTTGGATTTATTTCTCCACTTTTTATTTGTGGATTAGAAGGATTAAACCATTCGGGCACTAACATTACATCGAAAAACTTTTGTAACCCTTTTATGGTTATTTGCTCTGTTAATAGAGAATGAGCAATTACAGTATGACCATGCTCTTCGAGTAGTTTTTTCTGTTTTGTATTGTTAATACAACCAGGTTTTTCGTAAAAATGAACTATCATGATTAATGATTTTGTTTTGCAACTTGTAATTGTTTATTCAAGTCATCCCAAACTTTACAAGCTTGAAACGTAGCATCGGCATACGATGGAATTTCAGTATAATCAACTGGAAGTCTATCTTCAATAAGATCGTGCAATGCACTGGCTTTTTGCGAAAGTGTAAATCGAGCTTTCGAAACAGCTTTTTCGAGAATTTTTATTTCTTCTTCAGACATAATTTTTAGTTTACTGTTTTACAGTTTTTTAGTCCAGAAACGCATTAATGGTTCGCATTCATCGAATCCAAGTTTCTTATAAATGGATTGTGCTTTAACATTATCGTCGCGAACTTCGAGTGTTACTTTGCAATATTTTCGTTCCATGGAAATGGCAATACAACGATGCAACAATGCTGTTCCAATACCTATTCCACGCAATTCCTTCAATACAATCAAATCATGAATATTCAAATATGGTTTGATGTTGAAAGTAGAAAAATTGATAAAACAAGTAGCCATTCCAACAACCGTTTCTTCAATGGTTGCAAACAACACAAAACTCGATGGATGAGTTGCTAAACCATCAACTAAGCGGAGTTGCTGCAGTTTTGTTAATGCTGTTCCATCACCCATAGGATCGGCCATATAGTGATTAATCATTTCGGCAACCATAGTACAATGATATACATTTCCGAAATCACAAAACTCAAATTCAACTTTTGCCAATTTATCCGTTTGCATGAACAGCTTTTTTATATCGTTTGGGGTCAATATCATATTTCTTAATTCTAATTCCCATCATTCGTTCAGTTATACCAAGTGATTCTGAAGCTTTTACCATATTGCCTTTAGTTCCGATTAGAGTATCGTGCAACATTTGTTTCTCTACTTTATCTAAAACAGCTTCCAAGGTTCCCGACGATTTTGTTTTAGACGAAAGAGCCGTTTGCAATGTTGGTGGCAAATTACTAGCTCGAATAACATTGTCGGTACTTAAAATACACGCACGCTCAATACAGTTTTGTAACTCACGAATATTTCCCGGCCAATGGTAAACCATCAACATATCGATAGCCGATGCTGACATTCGTTTAATTTTCATTCCATGCGTTTTATTAAACTTGGCAATAAAATGGTCGGCCAAACCTGGAATATCAGTCAACCGTTCACGAAGAGCGGGAATAAAAACAGGAAAAACATTGATTCGATAATATAAATCTTCGCGAAACTCATTTTTCTCAATCAACTCTTCGAGGTTACGGTTTGTTGCACAAACAATGCGAACATCAACTTTTATTGGTTTCGTACTTCCGATTCTTTCGAATTCCCGTTCTTGAATAACTCGTAAAAGCTTTACTTGTGTTGATGCTGGCAAATCGCCAATTTCATCCAAAAAAATAGTTCCACCTTCAGCAGCTTCAAAACGACCCTTTCGCATAACATTTGCACCGGTAAATGCTCCACGCTCGTGACCAAACAGTTCACTTTCAATCAAGCTATCGGGCAAAGCGGCACAGTTTACTTTAATGAAAGGTTCCTTTTTTCTCAAGCTTCCAAAATGTATAGCATCGGCAATCAATTCCTTCCCTACTCCACTTTCGCCACGAATAAGAACAGTTGCATTTGTTGGTGCTACACGATCAATTAAGTCATAAACCGATTGCATCGTTCCCGAATTTCCAACAATACCTGCAGGACGTATATGTTCGCGAAGCTCAACAGAAAGTTTCATGTTTTCTTCTTGCAGTTTGCCAATTTCTTCAGTATACTCTTGTTTGGTTCGAACGGCTTGTGCAATGAGTGAACCAATAATCGAAAGCACTCGCGAATCGTCAGAAATGGTTATATGTTGATTATAAACTCGATGTATACTGAGAGTTCCAACAACTTCATTTTCTTCCTTAATAGGAACACAAATGAAAGATAAGTCTTGAGTCTTAAAATCAATTCCTGTTTTGTTCAGATAGTCTTTCGATTCTTGAATCTTGGTTAAAACAATTGGCTTACCAGTTTCAACAACTGCACCGATAATTCCTTCTCCAATTTTATAGATTCCACGACTGATTTCTTCTTCTGATAATCCATGCGAAACCTCAATTGAAATCTGAGAATTGGCTCTGTTTAAAATAGCAAGTATAACTTTTTCGGCATTTAAGTGATTTGCCAAAAGTTTAATCACGGGTTCAAGATTGTCTTTTAAATCTCTTTTTACACGATTTAATAAAGTGCTAATCTCAAACAACAACTTAAACTCACGGTCGCCAAAACAATCGGAACCGGTTTTTTTACAATAACCCGACATAGCATCTTTTTTTAATCTATCTTACTTATTGCAAGTTACAACTCAGCAACTCCACTATTTGTAAGTAAAATGCCTAAAAAAACTCATGGAATGAATGATTTTTGGGAATGGTTTTAATGTAGATCTGAGTCACATACCTGACATACGAACCAATGACAATAATTAATTAAACTTCACTTCCAACTCTTCAGTTCCTTCTTTTTGACTTAGAGAAAAAGTTCCCATTTTCTCAATGATTAAACCAGCTAATTGAGCCTCTGCTCCAAGTAATTTTTCAACTCTTTTCGATTCTTGCATAATACAATCGACATTAATATAGAGTTTTAAAACATTACTCCTTTTATCGTCAAATTGAATAACAAACAACGAATGATCCGAAAAGACAAGATCATCGTAGGCGTAAGAAACATCAAAACCTATGGCTTGAACCATTTCTCTTACTTTTCCAAGGGGGCGAAATTGTATACTCATAACAGTTAACAAGTTTGAAATATGAATTTTAATAATTCTGCTTTGTGCATTAAATATTGTGCTTGATCAAGTGTTTGACACTGCACATGAAGCGAGTTTATAGCATCTTCGAGTTCCTCTAATGAACAATCGTAACCTTTCGATTTAAGATACTTATTGAGTGATGATGAATCTTTGCATTGATACATACCTTCGCGAAGTCCAATTTCTACATCAATCAATTTCAATAATTTTATAGCATTTCCTAAAGACATAATAGTATGATTTAAGATTTATAATTTACACGACGTCACTGTATCACAACTTGAACAGGATGAACTACATCCACTCGATTTAAAGGCATCGAACGAAACAAAAGGTTTTAAGGTATTTTGTTTTAAGAATAATATGTTTTCATCAATACTTGTACCTTCTGCTTTTAATGTTTCAATTTTATTTTCACGAAAAACTCGCAACGACATAAATGTAAAGAATGGACTAACAATACAATTCAAATCTTGTTTTAGCATGGTTTGAAACAGCGATTGAAAATCGAAATTTTGATTATTTTCAGCCAATGGAATGACTGCTAATTTACAAACAACATCATCGTATATTCCAATATACTTCGACTTGGAAAAGGTTATAGCTAATTCGCTATGGTTCAAAAGTGGGAATGCAACCTTCATAGTCTTACTTTTTAATGATTACTAATTTATTTAAAATTACATTTTCGTAGATTCTCTAAAATTTTCCTACAAAAATGTCATATACATTATCACGAACCACAACCAGTACAATCGGCAGAACAAACATCAACATGATATTTATCATTCCGACTAAAAAGATATAAGGTACTAGATATCAGCCTTGAAATATTACCTTCTATTTTCTCGCTCGACGCTTTATATGTTTTAATATTATTTTCGCGAAATGATCGTAGTTCATTACAAGTAAAATCAGGACTTATTACACAATCAACACCTTTCGATTTAAAATTATCTAAAAACTGACTAGAAGATAGATTCGAATGATCATTAAACGACACATATTCTAGACTTTGTGATATTTCATCATAAATCCCAATGGTTTGACAACGGATAAAATCGATAGCCAACTCAGTTTTGTTTCGTAATGGAAATGCTATTTTCATACTGTATAGTTTTAATATTATTCAATACACAGATTACAAAGTGCATACCACAAAACACAACTTTCTGAATATATGACCCTTACAAACTCCATAGTTATATAATCTTACCTTTTTTTACTACAAAAATGTCGGATTTAGAAAAGGGAAACGTTTACTTTTTTTGAATTTTAATTGTAGCTTTTAAGAGAAAAGAAAACTACCTTTGCACTCGTATTTAAAAAACTAAAATACCTTATCATGGACGATGGCCCTGAACATACTATAAATAAAGTATTAACCTGCAATTAGGAGCCATTTCGCATATAGCCAACTCCTAATCGCATAAAAAACGAAAGGAGGAGTAATGGCTTTAACATTTTTTCTTAGCCGTACTTTAGGAATTGAAGTTTACGACACTCACGATAATTTTGTCGGGAAAGTTTGTGACATTCTAGTAGAACAAAATCCAGTTAAAACTGACGACGAAGAAACAGCTCGTCCCAAAGTGACTGCATTAAAACTCAAGATATCGAAAATCACGCGTTATATTGATTTTGACCAAGTTTCGATAACGAAATTTAATGGCAAATATGATATTACCTGCAAGCAAGTCATTCAAGCAAGTGATGAAACAATTAATAGTGGTTTACCGCTTGTTCAGTGTATTTTAGATAAACAAATTATCGACCTCAATGGACGAAAACTTGTTCGAGTAAATGACGTTCGTCTTGCAACAATAAAAACAGGAACATATGCTATTGCAGTAGATGTTGGAATGGAAGGACTGTTGCGACGTATTGGATTATCAAAATCGCTTAATGCTATTTTAAAAATATTTAAATCGGCTCTTCCAGCTAAGTTTATCCTTTGGGACGATATTGAAGCTATTGATTTTTCGAATCTAAATATCAGACTTTCAACCACCTATTCAAAACTTAACCATCTGCATCCATCTGATTTAGCCGATATTATTGAGAATTTAGGTACACAAGCTAAAACCGAAGTATTCTCTTCATTAGATGACGAAACAGCTGCCGATGTACTCGAAGAACTCGAACCAGAATCACAAGTCCATATTCTTGAAAACTTATCGGTTGAAAAAGCTGCCGATGTCCTTGAAAAAATGCCTGCTCACGAAGTTGCCGATATTATGGACGAACTTGAGCCTCATAAAGCAGAAGAACTGCTTAACGAAATGGAAGCCGAAAGCTCGCACGATGTTCGTGAACTTTTAGAATATGAAGATGATACGGTTGGTAGCTTGATGTCGAACGAATATATTTCATTCAACAAACGAATCACCGTTGGACATGCTTTAGAAGAACTTCGTCGTCAAAAACCTGAAGACGATATGCTTTATTCGATTCTTGTTACCGACGATAAAGAACGATTGGTTGCAACAATTTCACTTCGCGACTTAGTCGTTGAAACACCAGAGACAGAATTACACCAAATAATGGATGTGAAACTAATAACCGTTTTCGATGACGACAAAATAGATTCGCTTGCCGAAATTATTTCAAAATACAATATGCTTGCAATTCCTGTTATTGATGAAGGAAGTAAAATTCAAGGTATCGTTATTATCGACTCAATTGTTGAAGACCTTGTCAATAAACGAAAAACGAACAAAAGATAGGAAAGGAGCTGTGCGATGATTAAAAATAAAAAAAGCTTTTTGGCCAATCTAGCTATTTTCTTTGCGATACTTGGACCAGGGATAATTACAGGAAGTGTTGATAATGATGCCGGTGGAATCACAACCTATTCTGTTGCAGGAGCATTATATGGCTACAATTTATTGTGGACATTAATTCCATCATTTATTGTCCTTATTGTGATTCAAGAAATGAATGCACGAATGGGAATCGTTACTGGCAAAGGGCTTGCCGATTTAATTCGAGAAAATTCGGGAGTAAAAATCACCTTTTTCATTTTCATAGGATTATTAATTGCTGATATTGGAAATACAACCACAGAATTTGCTGGAGTTGCAGGCAGTATGGAGGTTTTTGGCATAAGTAAATATATTTCGGTACCAATTGTCAGTTTCATGGTTTGGATTCTCGTTGTGAAAGGAACATACAAAATAGCTGAAAGAATATTTCTGATATTTAGCGTTTCTCTCTTAACATATGTTGTTTCGGCTTTAATGGGAAATCCTCATTGGAGTGAAATTGGTACAGCAATCATAAAACCAAAATTAACATTCAACACAACCACCATTGCAATGATTATTGGAATTGTTGGTACGACCATCGCACCGTGGATGCAATTCTACATGCAGTCGTCGGTAATTGAAAAAGGTTTGAAAATCAAAGATTTCAAATACACACTTATTGATATTGTTGTTGGTTGTGTTGCAACGGTTGTTGTTGCATTCTTTATCATCGTTGCATGTGCATCGACCTTACATCCTAATGGCATTCAAATTAACGAAGCAAAAGATGCCGCAATCGCTCTTAAACCTTTAGCTGGTTCATTTGCATCGATAATATTTGCATTTGGATTATTTGTTGCGTCTGTTTTTTCTGCAACGATATTACCACTTGCAACGGCATTTTATGTGTGCGAGGCGTTTGGATTCGAAGCCGGTATCGATAAAAAGTGGGAAGAAGCACCCGAATTTTATGTTCTCTATACGGGAATTTTAATTATTTCGGCAGCAATTATTCTTATTCCGAATGCGCCGTTAATTGCTATATCATTAGGTTCCCAAGTACTTAATGGAATATTGCTTCCCGTAGTTTTAATATGTATGATTTTATTAGTAAACAATAAAAAGATTATGGGTGAATATGTCAACAAACCAATTAATAATCTCATTGGATGGTCAGCAGTTTCTATTTTGATAGGATTGTCATTATTACTGTTGATTCTTCCATTCTTCTCATAAAAACCAACATTTCATAAAAGCAAAAGGCTCAATCTAAAAAATGGATTGAGCCTTTTATTTTTGCTTTTATTTTAAAAATCTATTCTTTTATAATTTTCGCTCCAAGTATTTTGTCCCCAGTTGTTACTTGAATAATATACATACCAGCGGGAAATTCTTTTAAACTAATACTTCCCTCAACAATACTTGTACTATTAATTTTAACTCCTTGCAATGAATACACATCGACGATTGCATTAGTAATATTTTCAAAATAAAGAATATCGTTTGTAGGAACAGGGAAAGCTTTTACTGTTTCTAATCCTTTTATTGAAAATCCGTCTTTGCCTGATCCTGATAAAACGAATAGATTTAAAGCAACACGTTCACTTTCACAACCACGCCAAGTTTGTGATACATAATATGTATAAGTGCCAATTGTTGTTATTTCAGGACTATAGGTTTGTCCAATTAATATCTTAGTTGGAGACGTATATGATGAGTACCAATTAAAAACTGCTGTAGAATCGTTTCCATCATAAATATATAATTCTGGAATAGTATCTAAATATCCTGTTACATCGGGATATGATGGTGTTTTAGGTGCATTTAAAAACACATTTTTAACTAATTCACTGACACAACCTTTTGAATTTGAATAACTATATTTTACTGCAATCGTAATATTTGGATATATTTTAGGATTAAATGTATTATCCAACGATTGAATTCCAGTTCCAGACAATAATCCACCTGCAGGAGAAACGGTAATTTGCATTAAATTACTTGAGAAACACAGAGTATCGGGCAAATCAAATGAAATGGCTGTCTTTGCATTTACAACTATTGTTAATTCGGCACCTGAGCTATAACATTCATCAATAGTGTCATGTTCAAAAGCATAATAAATCCATGTTCCTGGACTATTTTGCTTTTGGAAATGGAAAACAGAATCATTGGCAACAACATTTGCAACAGCTGGATTTGAACCATCCATCCATTCAATTTTATTAAAATTCTTATAATGAGCTTTAAATGGAATAACAGAAGTTTCGCCCTCGCACATCGAAGTACTGGTATAATCGAGGGTAGGTTTTTTTGCCATACATAGAACTACCGTATTCTTAGGTCTATAGATTACATTTATTTTAGTCGCTTCACTTTCACAGCCATTTTGCTTTTGGGTGGTATATAAATAATGAGCACCAGTATCACTATTTGAAATTAGATAATCAAAAGTACCTCCCTTATATAAAAAATTTGTTAACATGGAATCGGTATACCATTTTAGGGAATCACCAAAAGCATAAACGGTTTGTGTTGTATAAGGTGTAATATATTCATTAGATAATACTGCTGGTTTGGTTGTTGAGTTAACTTTTATTTTAAGTGAATCAACAGAAGAACATGCATTGGCATCTGTTACTTTGCAATGTAAAAAATGATATCCAGCTCCCGCAGAAGATGGTAAAAAAGAATTATTTGACACACCAGTTCCATAGAATTTTGCACTTAATCCTTGAGTCGATATTGTTAAAGAAAGAGCCTTTTCTGTTATACAAAAAACGGTATCATTTGATGAAAACGCAAAAACAGGATTTTGATACATAAATACACTTTGAACGGTATTTCCCAAAATCACAGGAGATGTACTTACAACTCTATAAGCAAATTCAGTAATATTATTTGGGAAAGCAGCTGGTACAACAATAGCAATTGAATCTAATCCAACTGTTGAACCTGCTTTTTCGCCAAGATAAACTGGTGATGAGAAAAACATTCCACTTGATGGACCTATTTCAACTTTAAAACGATTTCCAGAATCAAAAACGCCTGCAGTTGTATAGGTAAACCAAATGGTATCGCCATGACAATAGGAACTTTTTTTAAGGCTTGAAACTGAAATTGACTGGGGAAAACCTAAAAAAACAAGTCCAAGAAATGAGACTAGGAGTAATACTTTTTTCATCAAAATAAATTTAATAATTCCCTATATGCTTGACAAATATAAAAAAAATAACCCTATGTTACCAGTTGGCATAAATAAATATTTTAGACACAAAATTAAAGATACTGTTTATGACAACCCTATTACCTTTTTTTCGTATTTTTAACGATACATTTTATAAACAGTAGAATGAAATAACCACGTGAATAAATTCGCGATTATTATTGGGTGTATTTCATCTGACAATTAAAAACTTAAATAAAAACAAACAAATGAAAAAAATAGTAGGACTTATTACTGCATTTGGTATTGTAACTTTTTTATTTTCATGTAAAAATGAAACGAAACCTACGCAAACCTTTACAAATACAAAAGACAGTATTGTTCAAATACCCGATTCATTAAAACAAGAAGTTATTCAAGCTCCGAAAAACGATATGGGAAGCTTACCAAAAATTGCAGGTATATATTCACGCAAAGTAAATTCATTATTAAAAGAACAATCAGAATGCACCGATGTAGAAAAAATGTTTGCATTCGACAGCATTATTGCTTCAGCAAAAATGAAAGCGAATATGCACATTTCGCAGGTCTTCGATTCATTAAAAAAACCTGTAATCGTTTATTTTTCTCAAACGAAGAATAACGATAGCATCAAAATTAAAGAAGTTCGAATGTTAAAAGCTACCTACGACTATATCCAACTAGAAGCTACGGTTGAAGCTGTAAGAAGTAGCGTTTACAATATGCCATTTGCAAGTTTATCTATCTACGATTCAACAGGCAACCATCTTGATATTGGAGGAGGAATTGGCATTGACAATGTAAAATTGAAAGCCGGCAAAACCTATATATTTAAAGGACAAATGGACAATGTTTCAAAATTGAAACCTGGATTTAAAATGATTTTTAACGAAGAAATGAAAAAGTGGTAAACTAAACCACTTTTAGTCCAAGCTTATCACCTTTTGTAAGCATGAATGCGTGAGCTTCTGTATAATCGTTTTTTATAATGCCATCGAGAATAGCTTCTTTGATGGCATTTTTTATTTCACCCACTTGTTTGCATGGCGTTATTCCAAACGTAGTCATTATCTCTTCCCCACTTACCGGAGGTTGAAAATTACGAAGATTATCTTCTGCTTCTACCTCAACTAATTTTGCTTTTACTTGTTGAATATTAAGCATAAAGCGACGAACTTTTTCATCATTTTTTGAGGTTATGTCGGCTTCACAAAGCATCATCAAATCGTCAATGTCATTTCCGGCATCAAAAAGTAAACGACGAATTGCAGAACTGGTAACTTCTTCTTCGGCCAAAACAATCGGACGAAGATGCAAAAGCACCATCTTTTCAACAAATTTCATATTTTCATTGAGAGGGAGTTTCATCCTAGTAAAAATTTTTGGAACCATTTTGGATCCCAAAAATTCGTGTCCATGAAATGACCAACCTATTCCAACAATATATTTCTTGGTATTCGCTTTTGCTATATCATGCAATAATGCTGCCCATCGCAACCAAATATTATCTGATTTTGCACTCAAATTATCGAGTACTTGCAAAGTATGAATAAAATTATCTTTGTGTCCACAACCATTAATAATTTCAGTTCCTTTAAGCAATAGTAATTCTGGTAAAATATATTTCAACAATCCACTTTCATCAAGTAAATACCAACCTCGTGATGGAACTTTTGTTGCCATAATTTTTTGTAACTCATCAACTATTCGTTCCTTCGAAATTATCTCTAATCTATTTGCATTCCGTTTTATAGCTTCAAAAGTGTCGGGTTCAATAGCAAAACCCAATTGTGTTGCAAACCGAATAGCTCGCATCATTCGCAAAGGATCGTCGCTAAAGGTAATGTCTGGCTCAAGCGGTGTTTTAATTATTTTTGATTGTAAATGTTCGATACCACCGAAAGGATCAACCAAGATTCCAAAATTCTTTGCCGACAAATCGATTGCCATCGCATTTATGGTAAAATCTCTACGGTTCTGATCGTCACTAAGTGTTCCTTCTTCGACAATTGGGTTTCGTGAATTTCGATTATATGATTCTTTGCGTGCACCAACAAATTCAATTTCAAGGTCTTTGTAGCGAAACATTGCTGTTCCGAAATTCTTAAAGGTGCTAACCTTAATTTTAGAATTGATAAAATGAGCAACCTTTTGGGCAAAATCAATTCCACTTCCAACAGTAACGACATCAATATCTTTCGAAGGACGTGCAAGAATGACATCACGAACAAAACCTCCAATGACAAATGCTTCGCGACTTTCGGCATCGGCAACTTTACTTATTTTTTCAAAAATCGGATGCGTTAAAAATTGAGCTAGCGAATCACCTGGTTTTATCGTTATTGGATTTGTAGAATTCATTAAAAGCCTTTCAAAATATTTACAAAAGTACCATTATTTTCCGAATTGAAAAACCGTACTAAAATGTGACTCAAGAAATACATCTGCTGTTTGGTGATACTAATGCGATTTATTTATATCTTTGCGAAAGTTTACAATAATGATATCGTCTAATTTCAAAATTAAAAAACTCACGCCATGGCGAAAAACTTAACAACGGATGAATTCAAAGCAAAAGTCTTTGATTATGAAAAGAATACCGAATGGAAATTCGAAGGAACAAGACCAGCAGTTATTGACTTTTATGCCGATTGGTGTGGTCCGTGTAAAATGGTAGCTCCCGTTCTCGAAGCTTTATCGAAAGAGTACGAGGGCAAAATAGACATTTACAAAGTGAATACCGAAGATGAACAAGAATTAGCATCAGCTTTTGGCATTAGAAGCATTCCGTCTATTCTCTTTATTCCCATGAATGAAAAGCCAAGAATGGCAACTGGCGCAATGGCAAAAGATAATTTCAAAACGGCATTTAAAGATATTTTGGGAATCGAGTATTTAAATTCTTATTATCATAAATGAAAATCTATCAAACACTACAGAAGTAAACTTTCGTAATGTTTGATAGATTTTTGACAATTAAAAACTTCTATAACATCTGTTTAGCTGAATTTACCGTAATTTCTAAAACTCTGGTAAGAAAAGAAAACTTCTCTTTCATAAAATCATATTCTTCACCAGAACTAATATATTTGGCAATTCCATCAACAACAAAACCAGTACCTTGATAATCATTAAAACCTAAAACGTCTTTACTTCCTAATGTTATTTTGATGGCTTCATTAACCAAAACGTTTTTTTCGGTTTTTCGAAATCCGTAAGCTGGTATTAAAATACGTTCATCGTTTGTAAGTACAAGATATGAATTCCAAGTATTTACAACATGCGTTTCTACACCCCAAGAGACTATTGATACAACACCTTCGTGTTTTAGTACTTCCAAAAATTTTTCTGACAACTTTTTATTTTCACTCATTTTATAATATGTTAAATTGTACTATTTTTATAATTTCGGTTGCCAAAAACAATTCTTAGGAGATACAATTGCCCCTTCTGCTTTTAATTTTGCCATTGCTTTGTCAACTAATTTTCTTTCAATGCCTGATAATTCTGCAATTTTCCCAGCATTTAAAGGAATTCCAGCTTGCTTCATTGTTTCCAAAACTTGATCTTTTATTTCCATAATTTTCACTGTTTAAGAGTAATAATTTGCTTATTTGATAATTCAAAATTACCAATTACTAGCTTCTAAAAAATTAAACTGGTTTAAGAAAAGTGATTACTGTTTCTTTTTTCGTAATTCGCTCACATATTCGGGTGTGAGCCCAAGATACGAAGCAATCATATATTGAGGTACACGCTGAACAAATTCGGGAAATGATGTACAAAAATGATTATAAAATTCTTCCTTTGAAAGTTCATACATATATTTGATACGGAGTTGAGAAGCTGCCCAAGCACGTTGCATTACGATTCGTAAATAACGTTCCATTTGTGGCAATTCAGCAAGCATAGCTTCATAAGCTAAAATATCTATTGCTAAAATTTCTGTATTTTCTACTGCTTGGATAAAATACTCCGAAGGTTTATTTTCAATGAAACTCGAAAAGTCTGAAAACCACCAATGTTCAAGAGCAAACTGGGTGGTTTGTTCACTCATTTTATTATTTAAAAAATACATTCGTAAACAACCTTTTTCAACAAAATATATTTTCTTGCAAATTTCGCCTTCTTGTAATAAAAATTCTTTCTTTTTAAAGTTCTGATGTTTAAAATATTTAAACAGTACTTCTATCGAATGCTCATCAAGTGTTATATATTTTTGTATATGATTAATGAAGGTTGGAAACATTTTCTATTTTTACTCAATATCGCAATAATAGAATCCATAACTCTTTTCGGCTTGTTCATAGGTTTTATAAACGACTTCACCTTTCGTAAATTCAATAGGTTTTGAAAATAGTGGACCGTCAAAAACAAAGGAATGATATTCGCCATTTTCTCCGCATGGATCAACATTTTCGGGAATATCTTGAAGGAATTCTTTATCGAGCAAGCGACCAACAAACGATTTATCTAAACAACGATCATCAACACAAACAACAATTGCTTTAAAACCAGCATCAATAAAGTTTTCCATTAATTGTTTGGTCGATTGTTTCCAAATTGGGAAAACGGCTGATAGGCCAACTTTTACGAGTTGATTTTCACGATACAATTTCAAATCTTCAAGGAAAATATCTCCAAAGATGGAATATTCTACACCGTCAGTTTTGAATTGTTTCATTGCATTTCCAACTATTTCCGTATATACTTCCATTGAAGGCATTTCGGGCAACAGTAATTTATGAAGTGGAATGCCAATACTTGCAGCTTGTTTTTCGAGTAAAGTTGTTCTAACGCCGTGCATACTGATGCGATCGTTTTGAGCATTGATAGATGTCATTAAACATTGAATGTCAAATTTGTCTTCCTGCAATGTTTTATATAATGCCATTGCAGAATCTTTTCCGCTACTCCAGTTAAAAATGGCTTTTGGTTTTATCATTAGTAAACTATTTTGGCACCAAACACATCCGCAAAATGCTTCAATATCGTAACATTTACTTTCGTTATATCAACATCACCAAGCTCTACTTGCATTGATGTCACTTTTTTGTCGGGAATGCCACATGGCACAATTTTTTGAAAATAATTAAGATCGGACGTTACATTGAGCGCAAAACCATGCATAGTAACATAACGACTAGCTCGCACGCCAATCGCGCAAATCTTGCGAACGTTCACAGGATTATTAATATCTAGCCAAACTCCGGTAGAACCTTCTAAACGTTCCGAAATGATTGAAAAATCCTTCAATGTTCTAATTATTATATCTTCGAGTGCAAAGATATAATCATGAATTCCCATGCCAAATTGTTCGAGGTCAAGAATTGGATATCCAACTGTTTGCCCAGGACCATGATAGGTAATATCGCCACCTCGATTTATTTTATAAAAAGTAGCTTTGGCCATTGTAAGCCATTGCTCCGTTGCTAACAAATTCTTGTCAGAACCACTTTTTCCTAAGGTAAAAACATGAGGATGTTCACAGAAAATAAGAGAATTAGACGTTTCTATATTCTCTCGTTTTGCTTTTAATGTTTTAGCAAAAATTTCCTCTTGAAAATCCCATACTTCTTTATAGTCCTTAAGACCAAGGTCGATGAAATGAACTTTTTTATTCATTCAATTCAAAATTAAGAATTCAAAACTCAAAATTATCTAAGCTTGTGCTATTGGACCACCAAAATTCATTGGTATTGAACCTCCACCAGCACCATCAAGATTTTTTATTTTACCATGTGCCATTTCATATTTTGCAATATTATCTTGCAAAGCTAGCATTAAGCGTTTGGCATGTTCAGGCGTTAAGATAATTCGCGACTTCACCGTTGCTTTTGGTAAACCAGGTAGAAGTCTCACAAAATCAACCACAAACTCCGAAGACGAATGGGTGATGATTGCTAAATTTGAATACGTTCCTTGTCCGATATCTTCAGGAAGTTCTATATTTATTTCTTGCTGTTTTTCCATGGTACAATTATATATGTAATATTTTAAATGTTAATTCTTTCAAAAGTTGGCCTTCGCTTGCGGTGCTATTTACTCCCTTGGCTTTAAGGTCGAATTCGCGAAGTAATGATATAATGTAAACGACTTTATTGAGAGGATAATTGGTTTTTGCAGTTAAATAATCTTTAACAAAATACGGATTTATTCCTAATGCAGACGCAATCGCTCCTTGCGAACCATCTTTTAGACTATGTACTTTTAATAACTGCGAAAAATAAGTAAACAATGAACTTACAATCACCACCATTGGTGCATCTTTATTATTATGTTCAAAATAGTTAACTATGCGATTTGTCTTTAAAACATCTTTTTGACCAAGTGCCTTTTGTAACTCAAAAACGTTATAATCTTTGCTAATGCCAATATTTTTTTCAACATGATCGGGCGTAATAATCGTTCCTTCGGGCAAGAGAATTGCAAGTTTGTTTAGTTCATTGGCTATTTTCCCTAAATCAGTTCCCAAAAATTCCGATAACATAACTGATGCTTCTGGTTTAATACTCAATTTTCGTTCAGCCAAATAACTGGTAATCCAAGCTGGTATTTTATTATCATAAAGCTTTGGCGATTCAAAAACGACTCCCGATTTTTCAATCAGTTTATATAGTTTTTTGCGTTTATCGAGTGTTTTATATTTATAAACAATAACCAAAATTGTCGATTTCAATGGCTTTTCGGCGTAAAAGGCAAGATTTTCAATATCCTTCATTTCATGCGCTTCTTTCACCACAACCAATTGATAATTTGACATCATTGGAAAACGTTTTGCTGCCGAATCGACTGTACGTGAATCGGTGTCTTTTCCATAAACGACAGTCATATTAAAGCTTTTTTCAGCTTCGTCGAGGATATTATCTTCAATAAAGTCGAGTACTTTATCAATATAATACGATTCGTCGCCCGTCAACAAATAAATGGGTTTGTAAATTTTATTCTTTAAATCGGCAATAAGTTGATCGTATGTCATATTGTAAATAAAAATGGAAGCATTTTAAGCTTATATTTGCGTTCAAATGTACTCGAAAAAAATGTTTTGCCGAAAAAAATGAGTGAATATCTTTGGTTACACAAAGATAAAAAGATTAGGACTTCCCTATCTTTAAGAAATTCGTAAGCTTATTAATACGAACAAATGAATATTCTAATTCGTCTGATCCGAATCCAAGATTTCTATAACGAACACCTTCAATCGAAGAACCCATAAAATCAAGTATCAAATTTCGACCAGCATTTTCTTTAATAAACTGATTAACTATAAAATAAATCAACCCATATTTTTTTCCAAGCTTATTACAGAAAGTATAGATGAAAACACGTTCCTCAATTTTCATAAAACAAACTCCACCTTGGGGACAATTATTTTTATCGTATCCAAGATAAATCGTCAGCAATTCCTTATTGTTTGTTGTCATAAACAAATTAAAGAGTTGAAGTTGTTCGCTTTTTTTAAGTTTTATATTGAGCTCTGGTAAAGACTCTATTTTAAACTGATAAAAATCTTGAAAAGAATTATTATCAGTTATTGTAATCTCATTCTGAGCTTCAAATTTCTCAATATTCTTGATATGACTTTTCTTATATTTATTTCTAATATTTTCATATTCATCATTCAGAGAAAGCTCTTGATTATATTTTAGAAAAAGTTTGCTGATTTTGAAATCTTTCGAAATAAAATTGTAAGAATTGAGTGTTAAATCAATAAATAAAAACGTTGATGGGATCGAATTAATAAAATCGTCAACACAAAAGGCATTATTCTCGATGGTTGAAAAAATACCAAGTTGAGGACAAAATAATGGAGTGTAAATAGATGAAACACCAAATCGTTTACGAACAAAAATAGGCATTACAGCCACATAATCATCTAAAACCAATGCATTCCAATTGGGAGAAACCTGATCTAAATACCAAGAAAAAGCATATTGTCGTTTATTGAATGATGAAGCTATAGCAGTATCCCATCTCAATTTATCAATATCATTATGACCGACATAAAAAATCATTTATTTTATCACTATTATAAGATTTTATCCCCGAATTGATTTAATGGATAGACCATCCAATAAAATTTGTTTTACCCATTCCGAATACTATCTTGAATTAACTTTAAATCGGCAACTTTTTCATCCATTCCAAGTCTATTGTATGATAGAATTAGGTACTCAAGTTGAAGAATAATTGCATCGATATTGTGCATAGGAATATAATAATAGCTTTCTGGATTTATCTTGAGTTTTTTCAAAAAATCATCAATCTCGTGACGACCAAATACAGCTCCTTTGTTTGCCGGATTTACATAAAAAAGTGCCGACATCTCATCAATTGGCAAATCATTATAGCGTGGATTTATATATGCAACTGCAAAATTATCAGGCAAATTAAGTGCCATCAATGGAATGTCTAATCGTTGTCCGATACCTGCATAAAGTAAAGCCAATGAAAAAAAATTACCTTTTTTAGTTTGCAATACATTATTAATATAGAAATTTTGTGGACTATGAATAGTTGAAAAAGTACGAGTAAACTTCTGAGATTGGAAAAAGATGTGATTGATTAATGTTATCTTTTCCAATGGAGTATTGTCATCATGAATTTCTTCCTTCACATCAGAAATAATCTGATCTAAAAGAAATTCATACGTAGTAAAATCAAAATCTGGATATTGGTATTTGGCTATCCAAAAAGAAGCTTCAAGCAAATCGTGTTTTCCCGAAATAGCCCATTTACTAATTTCCTTTGACACATGGTTTAATTGTATTTCGCGAGTCAACATTTCAACTCGACTATGAATCATTTCATTGTCAGTATTTTCCCAAGTACTTTCTAATTGTTTGATCACAGCAACTCCTTCGTCGAACAATTGCTTTTTAACAGCACCAAAGACCATATCATCTGGATCATCAAGTAGTTTTATAATTGCTTCTATTTTAGTTGCTTCACTCATATTAAAATTGGAAATACGGGGTTTTGTACATGTAAATATATACAAATGTTTCATTTTCCACAAATTTAGTATCGACAAATAGTAATTATTAATCGATAAAGCCTTTCATATCCATACATCCAAATGTATAATAATTCCAAATTGTTTTATATTTACAAAATAAAAGTTAAAAAACTGAATGAAATTATCAATAATCATCGTCAATTTCAATGTCGCATTCTATCTTGAACAATGCTTAAATTCGGTAGAAAAAGCTGTTCAGAACATCGATTGCGAACTATTTGTGGTTGACAATAATTCGGTTGATGGTTCATGTCAAATGGTTCGACGACTATTTCCTCAAGTCAAATTACTTGGAAACGCCACAAATGTTGGATTTTCAAAGGCTAATAATCAAGCAATAAAACTAGCTACAGGCGAATATATTCTACTTTTAAATCCAGATACTGTCGTTGAAAACGATAGTTTTAAACTTATCATAGAATACTTGGATTCACATCCTGAATCTGGAGGATTGGGTGTTAAAATGATAGATGGAAACGGTAAATATCTTCCCGAATCGAAACGGGGATTTCCTTCGCCTATGGTTGCTTTTTACAAACTTTCGGGTTTCGCACGAATATTTCCAAAATCAAAACAATTTAACAAATATCACCTCGGCTATTTAGATAAAGATGAAATTCATGAAGTTGATGTTCTTTCTGGTGCGTTTATGATGCTTCGGAAATTGGTTATCGACAAAATTGGTTTACTCGACGAAACGTATTTTATGTATGGTGAAGATATTGATTTGTCTTATCGAATAATAAAAGAGGGGTTTAAAAACATCTATTTCCCTAAAACAACTATCATTCATTATAAAGGGAAAAGCACGCAAAAAGGTTCTCTCAACTATGTTATCCTTTTTTACACTGCAATGAAAATTTTCTCTCAGAAATTCTTCTCTAAATCTCATGCTCGTACATTCGTGATTTTCATCAATATAGCAATCTACTTTCGAGCCTTTATTTCTCTTTGCCGACGCATTTTTACAAAATTACTATATCCAATAATAGATTTTATCATCTTGTACAGTGGTTTTGCCTTATTCTCAGCACAATGGGGTCAATATAGATATCAGAATCCAAATTATGATTTTCCTGATTTTTATTACGACGTTAATATCCCAATTTATGGACTTATTTTAATTCTATCTCTTTATATTTCTGGAACATATATTCGTCCAATAGAAATAAAAAAAACGATAAAATGGATTGCAATTGCGATGTTATTAAATCTTATTTTATTTGCATTACTTCCAGAAAAACTACGATTTTCGAGAGCAATGTTTTTAGTTGGAACGATTTGGGTATTTATATTTATCCCGTTATCTAGATTTATTTTTCATTTTATTGATAAACAAAATTTTACAATAAAATCAAGAAACAAAAGAAGAACAATAATTATCGGCAATGAAGAAGAATGTAATCGGGTAAATGAACTAATAAAAGAAGCAAACAAAAGTGAAATTACAATTGGTTTTGTCTCACCGGTAATAACCGAAAACCCACATTTTCTCTGCAATCTTAGCCTGCTTAATACAATCATTAAAATACATAAAATAGACGATGTTATCTTTTGTGAGCAAGATATTCCCGAAAAAACAATTATAAATGAAATGATTCAGATTACTTCCAAAAATATTGAATTTAAAATAGCACCACATCGCTCTCGTTTCATTATCGGAAATAGTCTTACAAATTCAAATCCCGAACTCTATAAAATAGCACTCAATTCAATAGCACTCAAACGAAACAAAATAATTAAAAGAGCATTTGATATTGCACTTTCAATTGCTCTTATCCTCTTTTCACCCATTCTTTTATTCTATTTTGGAAAAGGAATAAAGAACCTACTACTAAACAGTGTTAGAATAATAAAAGGAACAAGGACATGGGTTGGATACAATTATTTTATAACCGAAAATCAAATCGATTTACCAAAGATGAAACAGGGTATAATCTCGATTGTTCAAAACAAAGAATTAGATATTTTACAAATACAGAAAACAAACTTAATATATGCAAAGGATTATAGCATTTTAAAAGATTTATATCTTGTGTTTTCAAACTTTAAACATTTATGTTCCTAATTTTTTACTAGTTTTTAAAAATATTTGAATTGATTTAATATCTTTGAATGCTGAATCGTATTTAAAAAATAGTTTAAAACATTCAGATAACCAGTATAAAACTGAATTTTAATAAATTTCATATTTCATGAAGAGACTCTTTATTTTACTTTTTTGTATATTAAGCTTCAACGTTGTCTTTTCACAAAACGATGTTGAGGAGTCAACAGGTGAATTAGAAATAAGAGAAAAGATAGATGATGCGTTTTATCTTTATTTAAATGAACAATATGCCAAAGCATTACCTATTTTTAAAGAATTAGTTAGAAATGACATTAACAATGCCAATTTCAACTATTTGACGGGTATGTGTTATTTAAAATTACCCTTTGAGAATGGACGCTCAATTCCCTATCTTGAACGTGCTGTTAAAAATTTAACAAGAAACTATGTTGATGGATCTTACAAAGAAACAAAAGCACCCATAGACGCTCTATTTTGGTTAGGTCAAGCATATCATTTGAATCGAGGTTACACCCCCGCACAAATCTATTACAATAAATATCGCGACACTTTGCCTGTTACAGACATTTATAATATAGAAATGGCTGAACGTCAAATAGAATCGTGTAAATCGGCGAAAGAATTAGCTAGTCATCCTGTTCCTGTTGAAATTAGCAATTTAGGAAACTACATTAATTCAAAATATAAAGATTTTAATCCTTGTTTAAATGGCAGTGGTACATCTATAGTTTATACAAGAGTTAAACCTAAAAATGCTAATGACACAAACAATCTTAATATATATTCAAAAATCGAATTACAAATTTTAGAATCTCATTGTGACAATACTGGAAGATGGTCCAAACCCAAAGATATAACAAAAGAACTTGGATCAAAAGGCAATTTCAAAACCTTAAGTCTTTCTGCTGATGGAACTGAATTATTATTATTTAGAGATGATTTGGAAAACGGCACTGTAACTGGCTATAGAGCTGCAAGTATTTATTATGCAAAGAAAAATGACAGTGTTTGGTCAACAGCGAAAATACTTAATAGCAATATAAACTCAACGTATTGGGAATCGAATGCAACAATATCACCATCAGGGAAAGAAATCTATTTCACTAGCGATAGACCCGGTGGTTTAGGTGGTTTAGATATCTACGTTTCAAGACTTCGCAATGGCGTATGGGGATCAGCAATCAATTTAGGACCAACAGTCAATACAAAATATGACGAAGAAACACCAGTAATTTTGCCCGATGGAAAAACACTATTTTTCTCGTCTGAAGGTCATTATAATATGGGCGGATTTGACATTTTCTACACAAAAATGATTGATACTACAAAATGGACTGAACCAATAAACATAGGATACCCAATAAATTCGACTGATGATAATCTCTTTTTTGTACCAATAGGAGACGGAACGAAAGCTTATTATTCGGTTGCTCGAAACGAAGGTTACTTTACCTTTGGAGAAGAAGATATCTATGAACTTGAATTTATGTATGATCAAAATAAATTCCCAGAAATACAACTAAGTGGCAAACTAATTCTCGAAGATATGAATCAGCTAGATTCGTCTTCAAATATTTCGGCAGTTGATACTATTTCTAAGAAAATAGTTAAATCGGTTATGCCAGATTTAACTACAGGTAAATATGAAATGACAATGAAACCTGGCGAGTATGAAATTAAATTTAAGGCAAATAATTACAGAGAAGTTACAAAGTATATTTCATTACCCAAGGCTCTTCGTCCAACACCAGTACACATGGATGGAAATTTAATTCCCGAGTCAATCAAGCAAAACAAATATTTTGAAATTCGCAATATATACTTTGGGGTAAATTTAACAGATCTTGATAGAGAAGCCATGATAGCCATTGAAAAGCTCTATTCAACAATGAACGAAAATCCAGGATTATATGTTGAAATTTTAGGTCATACTGATTCTCAAGGTTCAGATGAATATAATGACAAATTATCAATAAATCGTTCAAGAGCAGTAATTGACTATCTAATAAAAAAAGGTATTGATCCAATGCGATTTGTCTCAAAGGGAGAAGGTAAAACGCATCTTGTGGCAAATGATTTAACAGATAAAGGAAAGATAATTGCTGATGCAGCAAAATTTAATCGTCGTGTTGAAGTTAGAGTTTTACGATCTGATAATGACCAAATTGTAACGGTTGATGAATTAATTCCCGAAAACTTACGATTTAAAGAATATAATAGATTTTCAGTAATCATTGAAGAAAATGAAGATTATGTTAAATTTTCAGAATACGACAAGTTAAAACCAATTCTTAAAACAATAAGTGCTCAGCCAACAAAAACGGGTTTTGTATACTACGGTGGTGATTTTAAAAAGCAAGCCGATGCAAACAAAGCATTAACTGAAATAATAGCATTAGGTTACGATAAAGCGAAAGTCGTTGACTATTTCTTTCTAAATAAATTAAACAAATTCGTGGTTACAAATACTGTTGATTGGCCACGAAAATTCACCATTCAGTTAAAAGCTTGTGACAGCCATATTATAATGGATGCCAAATTCATAGAAGGGGTAAAAGAAGTTAAAACAAAAGATGGTTATTATCGCTATACCTATAAAGAATTTACCGATTTGAATATAGCAAATGAAGAGCTAAAAAAATTGGTAGAAAGAGGATTTGCCGATGCCTTTATCATTGAAGTAAGTAAATTGAAATAAAAGAGATTCCCGATGAAAAAGGAAAGTATGAGTGCCAAAGATGCACTACTAAAATCAATGAACTGGTGCAGTAAAATGGAACGAAGCACATTTGATGTACAAATGAAATTATATAGCTGGGGCATTGATGCTGAAAGCACAAAAACGATTATCAAAAAACTCGAAGACGAAGGATTCATTAATGCTGGCAGATACATTGAAGCATATATTAAAGGTAAATTGATATACAAAAAATGGGGTCGTGTTAAAATCAAATATCATTTAAAAGTCAAAGGTTATAAAGAAGAAACGATTGACAAATCGATGGATGAACTCATTGACGAGGACGAATATTTGGCAATGATACTTGAACAACTTCGCAGAAAGAATGCTTCATTAAATGAAGAAGACGAATATTTACGCAAATCGAAAGTTATAAACTTCGGCGCTAGTCGCGGTTACGAAACAGAACTTTCGTTACAATGCGTTGATACATTATTTTCGTAAATACAATTGTAAAACGACATCAAAAGACGAAAGAAATTAAGTAATATATTTATAAAAGCTAAATCAATCCTTCGGAGTGGCTAAATCCCTCTCTTAAGGAGAGGGATTTAGGGAGAGGCAACTTTTTATGATAACAACTGAACGAGTGAAAGAACTCGTTGAGCGTCAGCAGACACTCAGGAGGCATCTTTGACATCGATAATCGATTAATACGGTTAGACGAAGAGCTTCAACGCACCACCGATCCTAGTTTTTGGGACAACCCGCAAGAAGCTGAAATACAATTAAAGAAAATTAACAACATTAAGAAATGGACTGATGGCTATGCTCATATAGCTCAACTGATTGATGATCTGTTGGTAATTGCTGACTTTATAAAAGAAGGTGCGGCAACCGAACAAGAACTTGAAGAACATTACGATATAGCATTAAAAGCTCTCGAAGATTTAGAATTTAAAAATATGCTTCGAAGCGAAGAAGATCAATTCGGAGCAATCCTCAAAATCAATTCGGGAGCTGGTGGAACGGAAAGTCTCGATTGGGCTGAAATGCTTATGCGTATGTATACACGCTGGGGCGAACGCAATAAATATCAAGTAAAAGTTCTCGATTTTCATAAAGGTGACGAAGCAGGTGTAAAATCAGTTATCCTCGAATTTGTTGGCGATTATGCTTATGGCTATTTGCGAGGCGAAGTTGGTGTACACCGATTAGTTCGAATTTCACCTTACGATGCTAATGCTCGCCGTCATACAACCTTTGCATCGGTTGATGTAAATCCTGCGGTTGATGATACGATCATCATTGATGTAAATCCTGCGGACATTGACTGGGAAACGTTTCGTGCAAGTGGTGCTGGTGGTCAAAACGTAAATAAAGTTGAAACAGCAGTTCGATTGCGCCATCATCCTACAGGAATTGTTGTTGAAAATATGGAATCGCGATCGCAACTGCAAAACAAAGAAAATGCAATGCGATTATTAAAAGCTCAACTTTACGAAATAGAACTTCGCAAACAACGCGAAGAAGAAGCTGCACGTAAAGGAGTGAAAATGAAAATCGAATGGGGTTCGCAAATACGAAATTATGTACTTCACCCTTATAAATTGGTAAAAGATCTTCGTTCAAATTATGAAACATCGGATGTGCAAGGTGTGTTAGATGGCGATTTGAATGAATTTATCAAGGAATATTTAATGTATATGGCGGAGTAAAAATGATAGATTCATCGACCGTAGAACGTATTTTTTCGACCGCACAGATTGTTGATGTGGTTGGCGACTATGTTGCACTTAAAAAACGCGGAGTAAACTACAGTGGATTGTGTCCTTTTCACAATGAAAAAACTCCTTCATTTAGTGTTTCTCCAGGCAAAAATATTTACAAATGTTTTGGTTGTGGCAAAGCTGGAAACCCCGTCAATTTTGTGATGGAGCTAGAGCAAATGAGCTACGGCGATGCTCTTAAATATCTTGCAAAAAAATACCACATTGAAATTGTTGAGGACACTCCAACTGACGAAGAAATTCAAAAACGTGGCGAACGCGAAAGTTTGCTCATTGTTACCGAATGGGCTCGCAACTATTTTGTAGATACGCTCAAAAATCATAAAGATGGAATTGCAATTGCTCGTGCATACCTTCGTGAACGTGGAATTAGAGATGACATCGCCGAAAAATTCCAATTAGGATATTGCATTGATGAGCGCGAAACATTAAGTAAAACAGCGATAAATGCAGGTTTCAAACCTTATTTCCTTGACAAAATTGGCGTTTCGAAATTACGAGAAGATGGTTCTTTAGTTGACAAAGTTCGTGGTCGTATTATTTTCCCGATTCATGCAGTTGCTGGTAAAATTATTGGCTTTGGAGCTCGTGTTTTAAAAACCGACAATAAAGAAATTGCCAAATACCTCAACTCGCCCGAATCGGAAATTTATCATAAAAGTCAAACACTTTATGGAATTTACTTTGGCAAAAATGCAATTGTAAAACACGATAAATGTTTCTTGGTGGAAGGTTACATGGACGTCATTGCCATGTTTCAAGCTGGTATTGAAAATGTTGTAGCATCGTCGGGAACGTCGCTAACACTTGATCAAATTCGACTGATTCGCCGATTCACAAAGAACGTAACCATTATTTACGATGGCGATTCGGCTGGTATTAAAGCTGCTTTTCGCGGAATTCCAATGGTTTTAGAAGAAGGTTTAAATGTGCGAATTCTTTTATTACCCGATGGTCATGATCCCGATTCGTTTGCTAAAGCTTATTCGGCAACAGCTCTGCAAGATTATATTTCAAAAAATGAACACGATTTTATAACATTTACTGCCGATTATCTTTTAAAAGAATCGAGTAACGATCCTGTAAAACGTGCAACCGTTATTTCCGATATTATAAAAACAATTGCGGTTATCCCCGATCAGATTTATCGTCAGGTGTATATTAAAGATTTAAGTCAACTTTTTAAGGTTGATGAATCAGTAATTTACAATCAGATAAATCTTATTAGAAAAGAGAAAAGCACATCGCAAAAACCAGTTGAACCGCTACCTTTTGAGATTAAACAAGAGCCATCGCAGCAAACTGCGCCAACTCAAAATTTAGATTATAAATTTTCGACTGTTGAACGCGATTTATTACGATTATTAGTTCTACATGGCGATTTACCACTTCACGATTATCCACAAGAAGAAGGTGCCAGAGCAATTCTGAATGTTAGAGATTTGTTCTTAAAAGAGATTGTTGATGGTGGAATGGAGTTTATTAATGAAACATACAAAGCTATTTTTGATGATTATGTCGCTCAATTTGATGGTGGAAACAGTATAACTGAACAATATTATTTCACTCATCAAAATCAAGAATTTCAACGTTTTGCATTAGATACTTTGCATTTTCATTATAAGCTAAGTCGACTGTATTATATCGATAAAACACAAAATCTAGACGAAATCGATTCTAAGCAAGAAGCTGAAAAATTAGCACTCGATAAATTGGTTATCGACTCATTGTTGAGCTACAAATTACAAAGAGTGAAAATGGAAACTGCGAAGCTCAATGATAGCCTCAAAAACGTTACTGAACTTGATCAAATCAATGAAATCGTTCAATCAATTTCGCAATTTAAGTCAATAGAAAAACATTTAGCGCTTGAATTGAAACGCTTGTAAAATGTGCTGATTTATTGTAATTTTGCAAAGAATATTCAGACCCTTCGACAAGCTCATGGTGACGAACGTTTTCATACATAAATAACAAAATCCTGTAAGTCATGCTGAGCCAGTCGAAGCATTTGCGAAAAAAGAAGTACTAAAAAGTTAAATAAAAACATCATGGCATTAATAAACGAAAACTATCTTAAGCTAAAAGCGGGATACCTTTTCCCAGAAATAGGACGTAGAGTTAGCGAATTCCAAAAAGCAAATCCAGATAAAAAAATAATTCGCATGGGCATTGGCGATGTAACCAGAGCTTTGCCTCCAGCAATTGTAAAAGCATTTCAAGAAGGTGTTTCGGAAATGGCTAACGAAGCAACATTTAGAGGTTACGGACCAGAACAAGGTTACGATTTTCTTCGCGAAGCTATTGCTAAAAACGAATTTCAAGACCGTGGAATAAACATTGCAGCCGATGAAATTTTCGTTTCTGATGGTTCAAAATGCGATACTGGAAACATTCTCGAAATCTTTGGAATGGGAAATAAAATTGCTGTTGGTGACCCAGTTTATCCTGTGTATGTTGACACCTCAGTTATGGCTGGCAGAACCGGCGAAGGTTTGAGCAACGGATATTACGAAGGATTAGTTTACATGCCTTGCAAAGCAGAAAACAACTTCATTCCTGAATTACCTACAGAAAAAGTTGATATCATATTCCTTTGTTTCCCAAATAATCCAACTGGAACAACGGCAAGCAAAGAAGAATTAGCAAAATGGGTAAAATATGCTCGTGAAAATAAAGCTATCATCATGTATGATGCAGCTTACGAAGCATATATTCAAGATGCTTCGATTCCTCATTCAATATTCGAAATAGAAGGTGCTAAAGAAGTGGCTATTGAATTCCGCAGTTTCTCTAAAAAAGCTGGATTCACTGGAACACGTTGTGCTTACACCATTATTCCAAACGAATTAAAAGCATATACCGAAAAAGGCGAAGCAGTAGCTGTAAAACCATTATGGAGTCGTCGTCATTCTACAAAATTCAACGGAGTTTCTTATCCTGTTCAAAGAGCTGCTGCTGCAGTTTATTCAGAAGAAGGAAAAATACAAGTGCAAGAAATAATAGATTATTACATGGAAAATGCAAGACTTATGAAAGAAGCTTTGCAAAGTGTTGGATACACGGTATTTGGTGGAACAAATGCTCCCTACGTTTGGATAAAAACTAAAAATAATCAAACATCGTGGGATTTCTTCGATAAACTATTGAACGACGTAAATGTTGTTGGAACTCCAGGCTCAGGTTTTGGTGCTTCTGGCGAAGGATATTTCCGTTTCTCTTCGTTTGCCTCACGTCCTAATGTAATTGAAGCAATGGAAAGAATTAAAAAAGCAGGATTATAATAGCTAAATAACTCATTTTTAAAATCCTTGGTGTTTATTTGAATGCCAAGGATTTTTTGTTTTTACAATCTGTTTTTTCTGTATTTTTGAATCGGATATTTTATAAAAGAAGATATTAAGAATTTATTATTGAATGTAATACCATGGCCAAGCCCGATAAAAAACAAAGTAAAACTCCAGAAGTCAAAACGATTATTCCTCAATATGTTTCAGCAGTAATTACAAAGAAAGTTTTGCTTTATGCTGCAGTAGCATTTGTCGTTTCATTTTTGATATATGGAAACACTATTCGCCACGAATACGCATTAGACGATTTAGTTTCAATCACGCAAAACTCCAATACACTCAAAGGCTTTGCTGGTATAGGACGCCTTTTAACCAAAGACTCATTCGATGGCTATACCACATTCACAAACCTTGTTTCGGGAGGTCGATACCGTCCTTTAGCACTCATTACATTTGCAGTAGAAATAGAGTTTTTCGGTAAGAACATTCCCCATATTTCGCATTTTGGAAATGTGTTGTTGTTTGCACTATCCATGTCTTTGCTTTTTCTGGTTTGTTATCGGTTTATTTTTAAAGGTAAACTCCTGGCTAGCGCAATTGCATGCCTCCTATTTATTGTTCATCCATTACATACCGAAGTTGTTGCAAACATTAAAAGTCGTGACGAAATTCTGATGCTTTTATTTAGTCTTGGTGCTCTCTATTTTCTATTTGAATACCTTGAAAATAAGAAAAAATGGATGCTGTTGACTTTATCTGGTGTTTCATTTTTCCTCGCTTTGATGTCGAAAGAAAATGCGGTTATGTTCATCATATTTATACCGCTGGTACTTTATTATTTCTACAATACAACGCTTAAAACGGCTTTGAAAGAATGTTGGCTACTATTCTCTGTTTTATTTCTTTTTCTATTCATTCGATTTTCTATAACTGGATTACATTCCAACCCACAAAACGAAATCTTAAATGCTCCATATCTTTGGGCTAAACCAATTGACGCATTCGCAACAAAAATATACATATTACTAAGATATTTGTCTCTTATGGTTTTTCCGTATCCATTATCTTGTTTATATACCTGGAATGCAATTCCCTACATTACAGTCATTAACCCCAAATTCTTACTATCATTTTTGATATATTCGGGAATACTTTTTTATGGAATAAAAGGCTACTTTACACGAAATCCACTATCATTCTTTATTCTGAATTATTTGGCAATGTTACTTCTGGTTTCAAATCTTGTATTTGATATCGGTGCATTGATGGGCGACAGATTTATGTATGAAGCTGGACTTCCCGTAATTTTAGCCGGAGGTTATTATCTTGACATACTCTGGAATAAGTATAAAAACAAAGGAACTCAAATTGCAATTGCATCATTGGCAATCACAATACTTTCGTTCTACATCTATCGAACAATAAAGAGAAATGCCGCTTGGACTAACGACGACACTATTGCCGTTGAAGATAAAGACACCTACGATTGTGCTCATATTAAAATCAATGCTGCAAGTGCTCTTTTCCGTTTATCGCAAAAAGAAAAAGATCCTAAAAAGAGAGATTCATTAATGGCTTTATCTAGTGTTTATATTCACAAAGGTTTAGCCATTTACCCATCTTATATCGATGGACATATTATTGCTGGTTCTTGCTTTTATTTGTCTGGAAATCTTGATAGTGCCGTTGTATATTACGACAGAGCCTACGACTTAAGTCCCGAAAATTTAACCTTAAAAGGATATTTCCCAATCGTAGCAAAAAGCTTTTATGACCGAGCACAAAAAGAAAATGCAAATAATGAAATCGACAAAGCAGCATTTAGCTTTAAGATGGCAATGAAACACGATCCTTTATATCGTCAACTTGTTGTCTTTTTTTATGATAAAGCCGTTAATTTCTACATTGCCAAAGATTTTAAAAAAGCACTTGAATATCTCGATACCTATCTCGAATTTAAAACTGACAATGTCAATGTTTATCTAATGTATGGCGACATTTGCTATAACAACAAACGATATGACAAAGCTCGGGAAATGTACACGAAAGCATTAACTCTTCAACCGACGAACAATGCTGTTGTCAGACAATTACAAAACATTGAGGCATTAACGAAACAATAAAAAGATTTAAAAAATGGAACAAGATATTATAAAATGTGTCGAGGTACTAAAAGCAGGTGGAATCATTCTCTACCCCACCGATACAATTTGGGGAATTGGTTGCGATGCTACAAACAAGCAAGCTGTTGAGAAAATCTACCAACTGAAACAACGTTTCGACAATCAAAAAATGTTAGTTTTAGTTAATAATGATGCTATGATAGAACGATATGCAGACGATGTTCCTGAAGTTGCATTTCAAATTATTGATTGTGCTGAAAAACCGCTTACCATCATCTACGAAAATGGCAAAAACCTTGCAGAAAATCTTCTTGGCGAAAACCGAAGTATTGGCATGCGTATTACAAAAGAAGCTTTTACCCATAAATTAATCGAACGTTTTCGAAAACCAATTGTTTCTACTTCGGCAAATATTCATACTGAAGATTCACCAGCAAACTTCAAACAGATATCGGAAGCTATAAAAAAAAGTGTTGATTATGTGGTAACGTATCGTCAAGACGATATGAAAGAATATAAACCATCATCGCTTATATACATAAAACCATCGGGCGAATTTAAAATTTTAAGGAAATAACTATGGATTTTTCAAAATACACCTTTTATCATAAAACACCGGCAAATATTCGTTTCAACGATATTGATATGCTTGGTCATGTTAACAATACGGTTTATGGTAATTTCTTCGATGCTGCACGTTTCGATTATTTTCGTCATGTTATAAAAGTTAACAAATTTCGCGACGACCAATGGATTGTTCTTGCAACAATGACGGTCGATTATGTGCATCCTATTTTCCTCGATGATAAATTGATGATTGAAACAAAAATCACTCGATTAGGTAAGAAAAGTTTCGATATGTCACAAGTAATTATGGTTGAACGCAATGGTAATTTTACGGTTGCAACGACAACGACTTCTGTTTTAGTTTGTTATAATATTTTAACAGAATCGACCTGCGAACTTCCAATAGAATGGCGAGTTCGGATCAGTGAGTTTGAGAAGGATATTCAGTTTTAGACATTCATCAAAATGGATTACCAAATCAACCCTCAACTCCAACTGGCTTTCGATTTTGTGCAATTTACCAACACCAACATTTTCTTAACGGGAAAAGCAGGAACAGGTAAAACAACCTTTCTCAAAAACCTTAAAGCACAATCGCCAAAGCGGATGATTGTCGTTGCACCAACAGGCGTTGCAGCAATAAATGCAGGTGGTGTTACCATTCATTCTTTTTTTCAATTGCCTTTTAGTCCGTTTATTCCACGAACAAATAATCAAACAACACAACCGACATTCCGTTTTAGTGGCGAGAAAATAAAAATCATCAAGAGCCTTGATTTATTGGTGATAGATGAAATAAGTATGGTGCGTAGCGATGTTTTGGACGCTATAGATGATGTTTTACGACGATACCGAAACCACAATAAACCTTTTGGCGGTGTGCAATTACTAATGATCGGCGACCTTCAACAATTGGCTCCTGTTGTAAAAGAAGAAGAATTTGAAATACTTCGCCCTTATTACGAAACATCGTTTTTCTTTAGTAGCAACGCATTGAAACAAACTCGCTATGTGGGGATCGAACTTAAGCACATTTATCGACAAAGCGATCAAGCATTTATTGACATACTGAATCAGGTTCGTGAAAACCGAATGGACGTTCCAACAATTGAAGCATTGAACAAACGTTTTATTCCTAATTTCAATCCCGATAAAAAAGAAGGATACATTACACTCACAACACACAATCATCAAGCAAAGACAATAAATGATGCCAAACTTCAAAACATTAAAGCTACCGAATACAAATTCATAGCAAGCATCGAAGGTGAGTTCCCTGAATATCTGTATCCAAACGATTATCAACTTTGTCTCAAAGTGGGTACACAAGTAATGTTTACGCAAAATGATAGTTCTTTCGGAAAGCTTTTTTATAACGGCAAAATAGGCGAAATCACATCTATCGATGAAGATACAATAATGGTAAGATGCCCAATGGATTATGCCGAAATCCCCGTTTCACGCGGAGAATGGAAAAACACCAAATACACCATAAACGACGAAACAAAAGAAATTACAGAAAGCGTTATTGGCTCATTTACCCAATATCCTTTAAAAGCTGCCTGGGCTATTACCATTCATAAAAGTCAGGGCTTAACCTTTGAAAAAGCAATCATCGATGCAAATGCTTCTTTTGCTCACGGTCAAGTTTATGTTGCCTTGAGCCGATGCAAAACATTAGAAGGATTGGTCTTAAGTTCACGCATTTCGCCACAAAGTATTAAAAGTGATGGAAGCGTACTTGGCTTTACGAAAAATATTGAACAAAATCAACCAAACGAAAATATTCTAAAAGAATCGAAACAAAACTATATTCGCGAATTACTATTCGAATTGTTTGATTTTCAAGGCATCTTACGACGATTTAATTATTGCATGAAAATATATAATGAAAATGCAAGTCAACTTACTGGAACATTATTACAGGACTTTGAAACTCACAAAGCCATATATTTAGAGGGAATAGTTGGCGTTTCCGACAAATTTATTCCACACATACAACATTTACTTTCCAATCCGGTTGAACTAGAATTGAATACGGGATTACATGAACGAGTTTCAAAAGCTACAATATACTTTTCCGAAAAAATAGAAAATTTCGCCAATGCCATTCAAAACAGCACGTACGCAACTGACAATAAAGCTGTACGTAAATTATTAAACGACGCTCTCGAAAAACTGCAAGCCGAAATTGTTATCAAACGTGCTTCGCTTCGAGCTTGTCACAAGGAATTTAATGTTAAAAATTATCTGACGGAACGAGCAAAAGCAGGACTGGAAGAATTGCCCAAAAAAGCTGTTGAGAAAAAACAAAAATTAGAAACACAAGCTGATGTTCCCACGAACCAAGCTTTATTCGACAAATTACGAGCTTGGCGAAATGCTAAAGCTGCAGAAACAGGAATGCCAGCATACATCATTTTTCATCAAAAACATCTTTTGGCAATTAGCGATTTTCTGCCAACGAATAGTACGGAATTATCGCAAATAAAAGGAGTTGGGAAACAAAAAGCGAAACAGTTTGGCGATGAAATCATTGCAATTATTGCAGATCATTGTAACGAGAATAATATAGTTCCAAACTTTATTCCTAGCGAACAAAAAGAATCAATAAAAAAACCGAAGGAAGATACCAAACTCAAAAGTTTTGAGATGTTTAAATCGGGAAAATCTATCCCTAAAATTGCAATGGAACGAGGATTGACATCTCAAACTATTGAGGGACATTTAGCAATGTTTGTATTAAATGGCGAACTCGAAATCACTGAACTGATTCCTATAGAGAAATTCCGATTTATTTCAGAAAAACTTTCGGAGAAAATATTCTCAACATTATCTGAAGCAAAATCAGAATTAGGTGAAACAATAAGCTGGGACGAATTACGATTAGTTTCCAATTATTTAAAACAACATACATTATAAGTAAAAATCATTATTGATTTAGTTTTTAAAAAATCAATCGTGGTATTTAATTTGTTATTTTTATGCTTTAAAATTTACGTATGTTTTTCAATAGGATTATAATTGTTTTATCTCTTTCTATTTTGCAAATAGCCAAAATATTTGCTCAACAAAACCAATACGATAGCCAAATGCATACAGTCATTATCAATGGCGATACAATGCAAAGCTATCAAGCTAAACCAATATTAATTCTGCCAACGCCTGTTTTTCCAAACAATGATGATTTGCGAAAATTCAAAAAACTCGTTCGTAATTTAAAAGTTGTTTATCCTTATGCAAAAATGGGAAAAGCAATTTTCCAAGATGTTGAAAGAGCAATTGATTCGATCCCAAACAAACGATTACAGAATATCTACATAAAACAAAGAGAATCGGAACTTATGTCGAAATATAGGGAGGAATTAGAACATCTTTCAGTAACACAAGGTCAACTATTAATGAAATTGATGGATAGAGAAGTAAATAAAACGACTTTTGAAATTGTAAAGCAATTACGTGGTTCAATGCAAGCCTTTATGTGGCAACAACTTGCTAGACTTTTTGGTTCAAATCTAAAAACAGGCTACGATCCAAAAGGAGAAGATCAAATGATTGAAAAAATTGTAATTCTTATTGAGAACGGTCAATTATAGACCTAAATTCCTTTCCCTAAAAGAACTGTTTTAACGGTATAAATCAATATTTTAATATCATTATAAAGCGACATATTTTCAATATAAATGATATCATAATTTAATCGTTCAATCATTTCATTAACATCTTTGGCATAACCATATTTCACCTGTCCCCACGATGTAATTCCTGGTCGCACTTTTTGCAAATGATTATAATGTGGAGCTCGTTCAACAATCTGATCGATAAAATATTGACGCTCTGGCCGTGGACCAACTAGCGACATATCACCTTTCAAAACATTCCAAAATTGTGGGATTTCATCTAATCTCGATTTACGCATAAAATGCCCAAATTTGGTAATTCGTGGGTCAAGTTCACCTCCCGATAAAGCCGGACCCGATTTTTCAGAATCTTGCTTCATTGAACGAAACTTATATATCTTAAATGGTTTACCATGTTTACCGATACGTTCGTGACTATAAAATATATTGCCTTTCGATGATAATCTAACTCCAATAGCTAAAAAAAGATACAGTGGAGAACAACAAATCAAGACTAAAACAGATGCGATCACATCAATAAATCGTTTAACAACAATTTGCCAAGCTGGCATTAATTCATGCGAAATTTGCATCAATGGTTCATCGTATAACGAATTCAGTTTTACACGACCTGAAACAATATCACAATTATCGGCAATTGCTCTAATGGTAACCATATCGAAACCTTGCAATTTATTTATAATCTTTTCTAATTGATCGTGTTCGTGTGATTCTACAGCAATTATGACCTCTTGAATTCTTTTTTCGATAATGATTCTTTTCAAAATACTCAAATCACCCAACCATGTTAAATGTTTCGACATTTGGTAATCCATTTTATCATAAACACTCACAAAACCGACAAAGCGCGCACCTGTTGAATATTTTGATTTATCAAGTCGTTCATAGAGATGCAAAGCCTTTTCATTACTACCAATAATTAGCGTTTCGAATGATATTTTTCGATTATGAATTTTATGATTGGTTCGTGTCGTAAGGATTAAACGAGGAATATAGGTTAATAAAAAATGTAGACTAAAAAGCGTAAAGAGCATACGATAATAATTCTCATATCCTTTCACAAAATCATCGAGTAAAAGAATAAAGAATAGAACGATGACGCCCAAAGCCGACATCAAGAAGGTTTGAGCTAATTCATTGAGGCGTGACTTTCGATAAATATGATTATAATATCCGTTGAGATAATACAAAAACACCCAAAAAAGCGGCAAAAATACAAGCGTCAAAAAATATTTAAAATCGAATGTTATTGGTGCTGGATAACCCAAGCGTTCAGAGTCAATTTGCACTTTTCGATACACATAAAACAATGTCCAAGCTGTTGCCGACGATGTTAAATCAAAACTTACATATTTTATTTTTTGGATTATTCTATTCATCTGTCTTGTTGTCAGAACCTTCAGCAAAGGTACTTATTTTCCATCATTTTTTACTTCTCCGAACAGTTATTACACATATCAATAGCCTTTCTATTGAGTAATATTTTTGCACGAAAACTAGCATATAAAGGATGCTTCCATACCGTAAAAAGTTGCGTTGATAAAACATTACCTTGAACATATTTCTTATCTTTATCGAAACAACAGGGAACAACGTCTCCATTCCAGGTAATTACAGTACTACTCCATAAACGCCAGCATCTATTTTTTATTTCGTGATTGATAACAACAGCTCCATTTTCCATAATATATCGACTATTTTCGGTCGATGGCATCATTTCTTTAGCATTTTCTTCGCTATAAAATTGAGCTGTTTTAAAAACCAATTTATCAACGTTCAATTCTTTTGCAAGCGATTGAAATTTATCTTTATCGGGTTCCGTATGCTTAAAAAGCAAACACTGCAATTGAATAATGGGAAATACACTTTTTAACTCCTTTTTAGCTGCAACAAGCGATTTGATTGCATCAATAACTTTATCAAATTCCCCACCTTTTCTATATTGCTCATATTGTTCTTGATTGATTCCATCAAGCGAAACAATAATCTTATAAAAACCAGCATTTATGATGTCCTTAGCATTGTGTTGATCAATAAAATGTCCATTTGTTGAAACCGTTACAAAGGTAAATGGCGATATTCTTTTGGTAAAATCAACAAACGATTTATTCAAAAAGGGTTCTCCTTGAAAAAACATATTGACATGCAATACACTTTCCTTTATACTTGGAATCAACGCAGTGATTAGCTCGTTCGATGCAAATCCTTTATTAACATTCGAAAAACCACCACCAGTAGGACATTCAGGACATTTTAAATTACAAACATTTGTAGGCTCAATTGAGATAAAAGCAGGTTTACCCCATAAAATATGTTTCTTTGTGAGTATCGATAAATGAAAACTAACCTTTATGAAGACGAGATTTAGAATTTTCTTACTACTCAATCTTGATAAATAAAACGAAAGCGTGGAAAAAAGATTTATAAACATTTGTACCTTTACTTTTTACAAAAATACTACTTCTATTATTAGAAATGACTGATTTTAATAGCAATAAAATATTCGAAATAGCAAGCGAAAACGATTTCAAAGAATGTGCAATTGAACTATTTAATTTTCAATACACTAACTGCGATATTTACCAAAAATACTGTAATACAAGAAAAATTAATCCTAACGACGTTTCAACACTCGAGGCTATTCCGTTCTTACCAATTCAGTTTTTTAAACGTTTCCATATTTACAACAAAACGATAAAACCACAGATAACGTTTACAAGTTCGGGAACCACATCAGAAAACACGAGCTCTCATTATGTCTGTGATATTGAGATCTATAAAAAGAGCTTTTTAGAGGGATTTTCAGCTTTTTATGGTAATCCATCAGATTATTCTATTCTTGCACTTTTACCTTCATATCTTGAACGTGAAGGCTCGTCTTTAGTGTTTATGGTAGAAGAATTAATTGAACGAAGTAAACTTAATGGAAGTGGTTTTTATCTCCACAATATGGATGACCTTTTTGAAAAGCTTAAAACAAATGAACGAGATAACAAAAAAACACTTCTTATCGGAGTTAGTTTTGCCTTACTTGAATTTGCAGAAAAATTTTCATTCCCGCTTAAAAACACAATTTTCATGGAAACGGGTGGAATGAAAGGTCGTGGTAAAGAATTAACACGAACAGATTTACATGATATTTTCACAAAACAATTTTCACTTCAAGATATCCACTCTGAATATGGAATGACAGAACTTTTATCGCAAGCATATTCAACTGGAAATGGTATATTCACTTGCCCTTCTTGGATGAAAATATTAATTCGCGATATGTATGATCCTTTTTCTTATCTTCCTAATGACAATAAAGGTGGCATAAATATTATAGATTTAGCTAATATTCACTCTTGTTCCTTTATCGAAACTCAAGATATGGGAGTTATCACAAAAGATGGATTTTTTGAAGTTTCAGGCAGAATCGACAATAGCGACATAAGAGGCTGCAATCTACTCATTTAATCATTATTTCCCTATTCAAAATAGTTTTCAATTTTCCGTTCGTCAACAAAAAACCGCCGTTCATCAAAATTATCTTTTAATTAGGTAATTGAGGTTGTATCTTTGAAATATAAATATAAAATGGTTTTTAAAAATGCAAATGTGTTTTCCAAATATTTAAAACCATTTCCCTCCTTAATCCCCTATATATCAAAAAAGGCAACCTAAGTCCCCCTTGGTTGCCTTTTTGCATTTTATAAATCAAGTTATTATTTAACAACTCCCTCTTTCATTAGATATTCCATAATTTGAACAGCATTTAAAGCTGCACCTTTACGGATTTGATCACCAACACACCAGAAAGCTAATCCTTTAGGGTTTGTTAAATCTTTCTTAATACGACCAACATACACAGGATCGTGATCGGCAACAAACAATGGCATTGGATATTTTTTGTTTGCAGGATCATCAACTAATACAAGTCCTTCAGCTTTTTCAAACGCTGCACGAACTTCTTCTAACGATAATTCACGTTCTGTTTCAATCCAAAGAGCCTCAGAATGTGCACGCATCACAGGAACACGAACACAAGTTGCACTTACTTCGATATCAGAATGCATAATTTTGCGAGTTTCATGATACATTTTCATTTCCTCTTTTGTATATGCATTATCCAAGAAAACATCAACTTGCGGAATAAGATTGAAAGCTAATTGATGTGCAAATTTGCTAACTGTCACTTCTTCTCCACTAACCGCTTGCCTTGTTTGTTCAAAAAATTCATCCATAGCAGCAGCTCCTGCACCCGAAGCAGCTTGATAGGTAGCAACATGTATACGTTTGATGTGTGATAATTTTTCAATTGGTTTTAATGCTACAACCATTTGAATTGTTGTACAATTTGGATTTGCAATGATTCTGCGAGGCATATTTTTCGCATCCTCAGGATTAACTTCAGGCACAACCAATGGAATATCAACTTCCATACGGAATGCACTTGAATTATCAATCATTACAGCACCATATTTTGTAATCGTATCAGCATAATCTTTCGAAATGCTTGCACCAGCCGATGTTAAAGCAACATCAATACCTTTGAAATCGTCGTTTTGTTTAAGTTCCTTTACCGTTAGTGTCTTTCCCTTGAATGTGTACTTTTGTCCAGCACTACGGCTCGATCCAAACAATACTAACTCATCGATAGGCAAATTTTTCTGCTCTAAGATTTTCAAAAACTCTTGGCCAACAGCACCGCTGGCACCAACGATAGCAACTCTCATAATTTAAATTATTACTTTATTAATAAACTCCACAAAGGTACGAAAAAACATTTTATTTATAAAAACGAGATGTAACGGTCATTTTACAGTCAAACATTTCAGTTTTTTAAAAAACTTTAGTTCCTTTGTATAAATTTAAAAAAAACAAACCCTTGCTATTTAAGGGTTTTACACTAAAAATATGTCGACGCTTTATCCTTTCATTTTTACACCTATCTACAAATCAAAAATTTGGGGAGGAAATAAATGCAATACAATTCTATACAAAACCGATGCTCCAAAAGAACTTTGTGGCGAAAGTTGGGAGATTTCGGGAATTGAAGACGAATGCTCTGTTGTGTCAAATGGCGAACTTGCAGGCAATACTCTTAATGAATTGATAGATATATATATGGACGAAATTGTTGGAACAAAAATTCTTGACAAATACGACCATGAATTTCCCTTATTAATTAAGTTTCTAGATGTAAACGATCTTCTTTCTTTACAAGTTCATCCTAACGATAAACTTGCCGAACGCCGTCATAATTCTCTAGGGAAAACTGAAATATGGTACATCGTACAAGCGGATAAAGATGCCGAATTATCTATTGGATTTAATAAATCGATAGACAAAGATATTTTTATTGAAAATGCAATTACAAATCGTTTGCCTGAAATCATAAACACAACAAAAGCACAATCGGATGAAGCATATTTTATTCCTGCAGGCCTTGTTCATGGAGGCGGAAAAGGCTTATTAATTGCAGAAATTCAACAATCGAGCGATGTGACATACCGAATTTTCGATTGGAACAGAAAAGATTCTGAAGGTAAAGCTCGCGAACTTCATTTAGATATGGCACTCGATGCCTTAGATTATTCATCAAAAAACGATTACCGATCTGTTTTTGAAAAAAAATTAAATGAGCCTTCGCAAGTTGCAACATGTGATTATTTTACCGTAAATCGACTCGAGTTTTCAAAACCTTTCGATAAAGACTATTCCCTACTCGATTCTTTTGTTGTTTATATGTGTTTGGATGGCGAATTTTCTATTTCGTATAATGAAAACGAAAGTATAACTATTTTGAAAGGACAAACAGTTTTGATTCCTGCTAAGCTTGATAAACTGCAATTAATTCCAAATAAAAAAGCTGAAATTTTAGAGGTTTTTGTACCATAAAAAAATAAAATCATGACAAAAGAGTTTGATTTTCTTGTTATTGGATCGGGACTTGCTGGATTAAGTTACGCACTGAGAGTTGCCGAATATGGTAAAGTTTGTGTTGTAAGTAAATCGCGAATCGACGAAACCAACACAGCTATGGCTCAGGGTGGAATTGCCGGAGTTTTGTACGAAGAATCTGATATCGAAAATCACATAAAAGATACACTCGATTGTGGTGCTGGACTTTGCAATAAAGAAACGGTAAAAATTGTCGTAACCGAAGCCAAAACACAACTAGAACAGCTAATTGCTTGGGGAGCAGAATTTGACAAAACACCAGATGGAGCTTTTGACTTAGCACGAGAAGGTGGACATTCCGCAAATAGAATTCTACATCACAAAGATTCGTCGGGTTGGGAAATTGAACGTGCATTAATAGCACAAGCCCGCAACCATCCAAATATCGAAATTCAAGAAAAATATTTCGCATTAGAAATTATAACCCAACATCATCTTGGAGAATACATAAATCGACAACATAATGATATTGAATGTTATGGAGCATTTATTTTTAACGAACAAACAGGCGAAACACATAAATATCTTTCGAAAATAACGTACATGGCAACAGGTGGTGCTTGTAATATTTATCAAACCACTACCAACCCACCAATTGCAACCGGCGACGGGGTTGCAATGGTATATCGAGCAAAAGGAACGGTTGCCGATATGGAATTCGTTCAATTTCATCCAACATCATTATACAATCCCGGCGAAAAACCTTCGTTTTTAATTTCAGAAGCAGTTCGTGGTTTTGGTGCAATCCTTCGCGATGCTGAAGGGAAATCATTCATGGAAAAATATGATGAAAGAGGTTCGCTTGCTCCACGCGATATTACTGCTCGTGCAATTGATAAAGAGATGAAAAATCAAGGTGTTGATCATGTTTATCTCGATTGTACACATTTAAATCATGAAGCATTTATAGAACATTTTCCAAACATAACAAATAAATGTAAAGCATTAGGTATTGATATTCGCAAACAGTTTATACCGGTTGTTCCAGCAGCACATTTCTTATGTGGAGGTATAAAGGTCGATAAATTTGGTCGTTCATCAATCCATAATCTCTATGCTGGTGGCGAAGCAGCTTGTACTGGATTACACGGAGCTAACCGTTTGGCGTCAAACTCATTGCTCGAAGCAGTCGTTTTCTCTGCACGTTCGGCAAACGATTCGATAATGAGAATTGATAGAATTGAATTGAAACAAAATGTTCCCAATTGGAATGACGAAGGCACAACATTTCCAGAAGAAATGGTTTTAATTACCCAAAACTGGAAAGAAATGCAGCAAATAATGAGTTATTATGTCGGCATTGTTCGCAGCGATTTACGTCTGAAACGTGCACTGTATCGCTTGGATATTATATACCGTGAAACAGAAGAATTATATAAAAAAACCACCGTTTCGCGACCATTATGTGAACTTCGAAACGCAATAAATGTGGCTTATTTAATTATTAAATGGGCTGAAACACGACGCAAAAATGTAGGTTTACATTATAATATCGACCAAGGATAATATATTGAATTTTAGGTCGCGAATAAGAATCGCTTCGATTTAGTTTAATAAAAGGGTAAACTCTCTATAATATCATTTATTATTCAACAATTGTCCAATAATTACATATGAAAATAAATTATGTTTAATCGGTATATATTTGTGAGTTTCTTTTTATAACTGACCGCAGAACTTGCTCCCAATTGGGAAAGCACTATTAATCAATAAAAAAACCTTCCCTAAAGTGTAATCCTTTTAAGAAGGTTTTTTTATTTGTATAGATTTATAGCTTTTAACTACAAGCTGATAAGTCTTTCTTTAGTCTTGTATTTTAGCACAAAGATATTCTCTATTTAAGCGAGCGATGTTTGATATTGAAATATTTTTTGGACATTCTACTTCGCAAGCACCGGTGTTGGTACATGATCCAAAACCAAGGCTATCCATTGTTTCAACCATATTTTTAGCACGACGTGCTGCTTCAATCCTTCCTTGTGGAAGTAATGCAAATTGCGATACTTTAGCTGAAACGAACAACATTGCCGAACCGTTTTTGCAAGTTGCGACACAACAGCCACAACCAATACAAGAAGCTGAATCCATTGCTTCATCAGCATCTTCTTTTGGAATTGGAATTGCATTTCCATCAGGAACACCGCCTGTATTTATTGAAACGAATCCACCAGCTTGTTGAATTTTATCGAATGCTTGACGGTCTACTATTAAATCTTTTATAACTGGAAATGCAGCCGAACGCCAAGGTTCGATTGTGATGGTGTCACCATCTTTAAATTTACGCATATGAAGCTGACATGTAGTAACATCATCATCTGGTCCGTGTGCACGACCATTGATGAATAAACTACACATTCCACAAATTCCTTCGCGACAATCGTGATCGAAAGCTACTGGTTGTTGTGAATTATTGATTAATTGCTCATTTAAAATATCCATCATTTCGAGGAAAGAACAATCTTTCGAAATGTTTGATACTTGATAGGTTTCGAATTGTCCTTTTTCTTTTGGACTTCTTTGACGCCACACCTTTAGTGTGAGATTCATGCCATTATGTTCCATTTCTGTATATATTTATTTTAAAACCTATTCTAATTATGATTTGTAATTACGTTGTGCTAAATGAATAGCTTCAAACTTCAATTCTTCTTTATGAAGATCTGGTTTGTTACCATCGCCTTTACATTCCCAAGCTGCTACATATGCAAACTTATCGTCTTGACGAAGTGCTTCACCATCTTCTGTTTGGAATTCTTCACGGAAATGACCTCCACAAGATTCTTCACGGTTTAGTGCATCCATTGCCATCATTTCGCCAAGCTCAATAAAATCGGCAACGCGGTTAGCTTTTTCAAGCTCAACGTTCATTTCATCAACGTTTCCAGGGATTTTAACATCAGTCCAGAATGTTTTCTTGATTGTTTGAATTTTTTCGATAGCTTCTTCTAAACCTTTCTTGTTGCGGGCCATACCAACGTTGTCCCACATTAACATCCCTAATTCGCGATGAATTGAGTCAACCGAACGTTTTCCTTTTACGTTCATCATTTTCTCAATGTGCGATTTTACTTCGTTTTCTGCTGCTTTAAATTCAGGAGCATCAGTTTTTATTCTAGGAACGGTAATTTGATCGGCCAAGTAATTTTGAATAGTATATGGTAATACAAAATATCCATCAGCTAAACCTTGCATCAAAGCAGAAGCTCCAAGACGATTTGCACCGTGATCAGAGAAGTTTGCTTCTCCAGCTGCGAATAAACCAGGGATTGTTGTTTGTAGTTCATAATCAACCCAAAGTCCACCCATTGTGTAGTGAATTGCAGGATAAATCATCATTGGTGTTTTGTATGGATTGTCATCAACAATTTTCTCATACATTTGGAAAAGATTTCCGTAGCGAGCTTCTATTACTTTTTCTCCTAAACGATCGATTGATGTTTTAAAGTCAAGATAAACGGCTAATCCAGAACCAACTCCGAAACCAGCATCACAACGTTCTTTTGCAGCACGCGATGCAACATCACGAGGTACAAGATTTCCGAAAGCTGGGTAACGACGCTCTAGATAATAATCTCTTTCTTCTTCAGATAAATCAGTTGGTTTCTTTTTACCTGCACGAATTGCTTCTGCATCTTCTTTTTTAGCTGGAACCCAAACACGACCATCATTTCTTAAAGATTCAGACATCAAGGTTAATTTCGATTGGAAATCGCCATGAACTGGAATACATGTTGGATGAATTTGAACGTAGCAAGGATTAGCAAAGAAAGCACCTTTACGATATGCTTTTATTGCAGCACTACTATTCGATCCCATTGCATTTGTTGATAGGAAGAATACATTTCCGTAACCTCCCGTTGCAAGTATAACAGCATGTCCAAAATGACTTTCTACTTTTCCCGTAATAAGATCACGTGTAACAATTCCACGACATTTGCCATCGATCATTACAACGTCCATCATTTCGGTACGGTTGTATATTTTTACCGTTCCTTTTGCAATTTGACGGTTGATTGCACTATATGCGCCTAATAACAATTGTTGTCCTGTTTGTCCTTTTGCATAGAATGTACGTGAAACTTGAGATCCACCGAATGAACGGTTATCAAGTAATCCACCATATTCGCGTGCAAATGGTACACCTTGTGCAACACATTGGTCAATTATATCACCACTAACTTCAGCTAAACGATGTACGTTTGCTTCGCGAGCACGATAGTCTCCACCTTTAATTGTATCGTAAAACAAACGAAAAATGCTATCGCCATCGTTTGGATAATTCTTTGCTGCGTTTATACCTCCTTGAGCTGCAATCGAGTGTGCTCTACGTGGACTATCTTGGTAACAAAAACTTTTAACATTGAAGCCCATCTCTCCTAGTGAAGCAGCTGCTGCTGCACCTGCAAGTCCAGTACCAACAACAATAACATCAAGTTTTCTTTTATTTGCAGGATTCACCAATTTTTGGTGATCTTTATATTCTGACCATTTCTTTGAAACGTCCCCTGCTGGTATTTTTGAATCTAATTTACTCATAATCTAATTTGTCTGTGTTAAAAACTATGCTAATAAGAAATAAAGGGGAATGATTGAAAAACCAAGTACAACTACTATTGCATAGATAGTTCCAATAGTTTTTAATCTTATAAACCATTTGCTATTGTTTAATCCAATAGTTTGGAATGCAGACCAAAATCCATGAATTAAATGTAGACCTAGTAATAGGAACGCAAGAATATAAATCACATCGAACCACCATACTTTGAAAAGAGATGTTACCAACGTAAAAGTATCGTGCATTTCAACACCATCTACGGTAGTTGAAGCAATATCACCCGAAACTTTAATTTTCCACCAAAAATTGATAATGTGAATTACAAAAAATGTAAGTACACATGAACCCAAAATGAACATGTTGCGTGACGACCATGTACTACTGTTACCATCTTTCTTAACAGAATAAGAAACAGGACGTGACGACATGTTTTTTACTGTTAAAAGAACTGCATAAAGCACATGAACCAAGCAACCTAAAGCTAAAACTGGTTCCATAATTTTAATGAAGGGATTGGTAGCCATAAAATGAGCTCCTTCATTGTAAAGGTCTGAACTGACCAACATGGTGAGATTCACCGTTAAATGTACTAACAGAAACGTGATAAGAAAGAGTCCACTGAGACTCATTATCAGCTTTTTCCCGATAGATGAAGAAAAAATATTCGCCATAATGAATTATTTATAGTATAACGTGATTAAAATTCTGGACAAATGTAATCGGTTTTGATTTTAGAAAAGGAAAGGATTTTTACTTTTTTCATTATTTAAAACAATTCTAAATAGGAATATCAGTCCCATTTAAAGAATAATGAATAAAGATGCTATAAGCTATAAATTCACTAGCGTAAGGAGTATTCAATTGGAATATTTAAAATACTAGAAATATCTTTGGCCGTTTCCAACATGTCCTCATCATCTTTATCATAAAACCAAATTATGTGAAGCTTTTCATATCCTTTTATTGTGATTAAATATTTCAGTAATGAAACAATAAATTTTAATGAAACCGAGTTAAAATATTTAAAGTTAAATTTCACAATTAACGGATTAGAATTTTTAATTAAATCTAATTTATTAACTTCAATCCAAGAAAATAGAGGCGAATAGAATAATTGAACATCTTCGGGAATAGAAACGCCATTGAATATTAGTTCGGAGGATTCCAAATTAAAAACAACTTCAGGAGTACGTTTTGATTCAGTTAATGTAAAGATATTCATTCAGCTATAAAATCATATTAAACATTGAAGACTAACAAATGTATCAAAAAAAACAGTATACCGAACAGATTTCCTTTAAAACATATTTTAAAATTACTACGCAACCTTTTTTTGATTCATGCATCTTTAAGTTGTAATTAAATAATAGTAAATGCTTTCAATTCTCATTCCAGTTTATAATTTTGATATTCGAAACTTAGTTTCGGAATTACATTGTCAGGCTTTACAAGAGAATGTCCCTGTTGAAATCATTATTATAGATGATGCATCCGATAAAGGGTTTTGTACCGCAAATAGAGAAATAGCTAACTTATCAAACGTTTCATATAAAGAACTTGAAAAAAATATTGGACGTTCAAAAATTAGAAATTTTTTAAGCAAAAAAGCATTATATGATTATTTGCTTTTTATGGATTGTGATGCTCGAATTTCAAGCAAAACATACATTAAAAATTATGTAAAACAATGTATGGGCGAGGTCGTTGTTTGTGGTGGCACAGCATACGAATCTAGCGAAGAGAATAACGATTTTGGGTTACGAATAAACTATGGGAATAAAAGAGAAAGCAAATCGGCACAGTATAGAAACCAAGCACCAAATAATTGCTTCTCGTCATTTAACTTTTTAATTTCAAAATCAATATTACAACGAATAACTTTTGATGAATCGTTAACGCAATATGGTCATGAAGACACATTATTTGGGTTAGAACTTAAAAGACATAACATCAAAATTAGACATATTGAAAATTCGTTGATTCACTTAGGATTAGACTCAAACCCAATATTTTTATCAAAAGCATTACTGAGTGTTAAAAATTTATATACCATTTTTAACAATGACTTTTATAATAAAGAATTAAAAAGAGACATTAAACTTTTAAATTACTACAACAAAATCAAACTTTTGGGTTTAGCTCCAGTTGTCGGTTTAATGTATCATGCAACTCAAAAAAGTATATCAAAAAATCTAATCAGCAGAGGTCAAAATCTCTTCTATTTCGACATGCTTCGCCTTGGATTTTTGTGCACTTTGAAATAAAAACATCTCTTAAAATTCCACTTTATAGCTTAGGAACGGCAATAAACCAAAACCTTTTTGTTCTTCAACTTGTTTCGAATATGGATTGTAAACATAACCCAATAATGGTTGTTGATTTAGTACGTTTTTGATCTGCAAGAACCATGTTCCAGTCCATTTTTGATGATTTGTTTTCCAAGTTGTGGAAGCATCGATATACCAATACGATGGTGATTGTTTATTGTAAGTATTTCGAATATCTAAAACTTCTCTACCAGCAGCAATAGATGCGTCTAAATCAATTGGAGTATACCATTCACCACCATTTACCATTCCTTTAATATTTACACCCAAAACATGTTTATCGGAAAACAAAAACTCTCGACCAACAAGAATATTAATTACAAAGTGATTATTAAAACGTGTATTTCGCTCAATTGAATCGCCAGCTTTATATTTTGAATCGAACAACGAAACAGTAGTCATACAATAAAAATTATTGTGCAAATATCGTTCAAGTGTAATATCTAAACCACGATTTACACCTGTTCCTTTATTTATCATTGAATCGTTATACCATGTTTCCGAACTATTAAGTAACGAAAAAGAAGATCCTCGAACAATTGGAATATTATACAATCGTTGATAATATGGTTCGAGTTTTAAATGTGAATATTCGCCTAAACGAAGATCGTAACCTATAACATAATGATTAGCTCGAGCCAAATTTAAGTTTTTATTCGGATTAAATATTTTACCATTTGCATCCTTACTTTCGGCGAGATAAATTCCAATATTTTCGATTTGACTATGATTTCCATAACCTAAACTGATTGTTTGCTTTTCGCTAAAATGCCATTTTAATGATGCTCTTGGCTCAAGGGTTTTTCTGCCATTTAAAACAAAATATTGACTGTGTAAACCAGCATTTATTGTTACATTATCGGTAATATCAATTTTTGTTTGATTGTAAAACTGAGCTGTTTGTGTTGTTCCTTTTTCATGTACATATTCTTTAAAAATGCCGTTTGATGGGTTTTCGCTTTTTATGTCAATGGAATATTGTAACTCGTTTAAAATAATTCCTGTTTTATTGGTTATTCTCTTTCCAAATTTATGATTGATATTGGTTGAAAATGCAATTTTACTGCTAGAATAATCGGTGCTATCTTTAGGTTTTAGTAACGTTCCTGTTCTAAATTGATCGTAAGTGTATGTAATTTGATTTCCCGTAGCTACAATTGAAGATTTAAAAAAAGTGTTTTTACCAATATTTACAGTATGATTTGCTGATATCGCACCCATTGCTGTATAAAATTTTGACTTTTCACGATGCTCTAATTTTATCCATTTTGTTGTATCTTTTTCTGGAATTACTCCTGAGTGATCGAATCCTCCAATTGCTGTAATTGAAAAGGTTCCAAATGCTTTTGTTGGCATGTTAAGTTTGAACGATAAATCTTGATAATCGGGAATTTTATTTTTCATTTCCTTGTTTAGATATTTTAAAATCCCAAAGGTTGAATATCGATAATTGAATAGAAATGATGATCGTTTCCCTTTTACAATTGGACCTTCGGCCGATGCATCAATTCCAAAAATTCCTGCCTGGAATGTGTATTCACGTTTATCGTTATTGCCATTTCGAAACTTAATATCAAACACGCCTGCCAATGCATTGCCATATTCAGCAGGGAAAGCTGCCGTAAAGAAATCGGAATTTGCGAGTAATTGGCTACTGAAAATCGAAACTCCACCTCCAGAGTTTCCAATTTGTCCATAGTGATTAGGATTTGGAATATCAACGCCATCGAGACGCCACAATAAACCTCTGGGAGAATTGCCACGAACTATTATATCGTTTCGATCTACCGATCCAAACGTTGCAACTCCTGCAAAACTTGAAACAGCACGCAATGGATCGTCGATAGCTCCAGCATATCGACTTGCTTCTTCAACCGAAACAGAACGTGCACTAACCGTTGCCATTGGATTTAATGGTTTATCCTTTTCAATTTTCAAAGTCACAACAACTTCTTTTGTCTCGATAATTTGTTCTTTCATTTCAATGGTTAATTCCAACTCTTTACCAGAACTAACAAGTATTTCCGATAGAGTATTTGCATTATAGCCGATTGAGCTTATTTGAATTGAATATCTACCAACGGGTACTTTTTCAATTTTAAAATTTCCATCGGCGTCGGTTGTTGTACCTAGTAAGGGTTCCGTATTTATAATAACAACATTAGCACCCGGAATCGAAATTTTAGAATCAATATCCACAACCTTCCCTTTTACTGTTTGCACCATTTTTTGAGCCGAAAGAAAAACAGAAAAGCCCAACACCATCATTATTACCAAAATCCTTTTCATACTTTTAATTATTATCATTATTATTAATCCGTTTACGAATCCATGACAACAACAAAAAAGTTCACCCCTACGAGCTTTTTATTTTTTTATTTCGAATCATATTAAATATATAATAGTCTATCAATTCTTTTTACTCAACCCCTGTCCTGCCGGACATCCCCTTCTCTCGCGAGAGAAGGGGAGTGTGCATGGCAACGTGTGTTGGCGAGGGGATGAGTATGAATTGGAATAAAATATATTTCATTTTTGGAAAAACATAATTTATATTCTCCATTTTAAGCCTAGCTGAGCACCAGGCCAAAGTTGCATTTTTACACTTTTAAATTGTGTTTCGAGAATATATGATTTTGTGATTGACGAAACATAATCTTGTAGAGCAACGTCAATTATTTTATCGGAAGAAAAAATATTGTAAGACAATCCTGCAAATAGATCTATTTTTTTAGTAATACTATAATTTATATCTGCCGAAAGCTTTGTTTTAAGGCAAACTTGAATTTCAAAAGCCTTTTTATAACTCATATTTGTAAAACTGAGATCATAATTGAAACTTAGCTTCTTCTCAGGATGAGTATGTATTCCAACACCGTAGGTTAATCCCCACATTTCGTTATTTGCCGAAAGTCCCCAAATATTATAAAAGGTATGCGCCCCCATTTTAAAATTGACATTTGCCATAAGCATTTCGTCGGTAAATAAACTTAGATTGTAATATCCTTTACGAACAATACTCACAAATCCAATTGAAACGCCATCGGAACTATCAACGACATTAATAATTCCTAGTTGAAATCCTTTATTGACTTTGGCGAAATTTAACGTTCCAATTTGCACTCCTTTTAAAGCATCTAAAACGACATTACTAAAGCCTGCCATTTGTAAACCGCTTGCATTACCAACGTTTTGATTAAACACTCCAGCCATTTGACAAGCTTTCGTATTTCCTCCCGTAATATTTCCAAATCCTGCTAATTGCAAACCTTTTACATCGTGCTTTGAAATATTTAAAACCGTCCCAATTTCACATCCTGAAATTCCATTTGCGTAACCCGCAATTACATTTACCGATAAATGATTTATGATTGAACCACTAATTCTGCTATTGCTTCCTAAATATGGTAACAAAGAAATCTGAGCAACTCGCTTTTCTTGAAATATAATATTTTTGGAATGAGTAACCATGTCGACATTAACAAAAGCTTGTACTAAACCATAAGCATTTATATCGTTTGATGTTACAAACAAAATTCTTTTCGGTTCAAGTTTTTCGAACGTTTCAGCTGGTTTTGTTTTTGAATGTAAATGAATATCAATAGCCGATGTTTTTTTATTTCCGGTAATGACAATAGTATCATAATAGTTTTCTTTGCTAAATAAAAGAGCAATGGATTGTGCTTTTGGTGAAAGCGTTACAGAATAAAAACCAGTGGAATCGCTAAGTGCAACATTATTTTTGGCTATATCAAAAATACTTACATTTCCCATTTCTCGATTTGTTTCCGAATCGAAAATCCGTCCTGTAATTTCGGAAATGATTTGTTTCGATTTCTCTTGTTTCTTAGCTCTTTTTTTTATGAAAATGATATGATTCCCAATCGCCTTACAGGTACAATAGTTACCTAGTAATTGATTCAAAACTTTAGAAATTGACGTATTTATTACAGTAAACGAAACCAATGAATCTAAGGGAATTATATCGGAATTATACGAAAAATTAACCATCGCTTTCTGACTAATTTTCGTAATAACAGTTTCAATCGATTCTTTTGAAACAGACAAACTAATTCGTTTATCAATTGGACTTATTTGAGAAAAAGCAGATTGAAAAGTCACAAAAAGAATTAAAAAAGCTGCAATTTTGATTATACTATTTTTAATTGCTTTTTTCATCTATTTCAAACGATGTAGTTGAGGTTTTCGAAATTTCTACCTGTAACGATGTTGCAATAATTTCAAAAATCGATTCTATTGATTGATTCTCGAAGCGTGCTGTAAGTTTCAATTCCGATAGTTTTGGATTTTTCAATATAATTGAAACACCATAGTTTTTTTGTAAAACATCAATAACTTCCGACAGTTTTGCTTTTGTAAACACCATAGTTTTTGTTTTCCAAAACAAATCGTTTTCGTTCGGTTGTTCTTCTTTTGTGATTGTATTAGTTTTACGATCATAAATTCCTTTATTCCCAGGAATTAAAAGCATCGAAACGGTATCTCCTGTTGACTTTTCTATGCTATAAAGCAATACTTTTCCTGTTTTTACATATACTTCTACATTTTCCATTGTTGTTTTTACATTAAACGAAGTGCCCACAACTTTAATCGAAACAGCATCGGAATGTATTATAAATGGTTTTGCTTTATTGGGCGTAATCGAGAAAAATGCTTCACCGTTAAGTGAAACTTCACGAGTTTTTTTAGCAAAATTCTCGGGATATTCAAATTTTGAATGTGCATTTATGTTTATTTCACTTCCATCATCAAGCTTTTTTGAAGTGGTTGCATTTGTTGTAACAATCGCAAGTTGTTTCGTTTGCTTTTCTGAGTGAAAAAACAAATAACTTAAAAAGATTATTGGAACTAAAACAGCAGCAATTTTTAATACTGTTTTATACAGTGGAATTGTCTTTTTTACCGAAGGTTTTACTTCTTCAATTTCTTCAGCTTTTTCAATTCTTGCAAATAATGAATCCCAAGCTTTATCAATATTTACAGCAACAGGCTTAGGGTCAAGTTTGCCTGATTCAATCCAAATGAAACGTAAATCATCAACTTGTTTTTTATTTTCATACGATTCCTCAATCCAATTTTGAATCAAAAGCGTTTGTTCAACAGTTGTTTCTCCATTTAGAAAAGCAACAATTAAATCTTCAGTAATATCTAATGGTTCCTGATTCATCTTATACATGAAAATTAAATAAACATAAACCCCTATGACAATCTAAAAATAATTGCAAAAAACTGACAAGTATGAATATAATAATTGGTAAATACTCTTTCAATTCTTGACGCATCAATTTCAATGCTGTACCCATTTGGTTTTCGACTGTCTTTATCGAAATACCAAGTTTTTCGGCAACTTCCGAGTATTTTAAATCATCATAACGAATCATCAAAAATATTTTTTTTCGTTCAGGAGGTAACTTCTCAATAGCAATTCTGATTTTTTCTTGCAATTCTGTTGTTTCGGCTAAATCAACAAAATCTTCGACCGTATTTTCTTGAACATAAATCACATGATCGCTGTGTTTTTGCTCAATCTTTTTGTGTTTTATATGATTTAAACAAGCATTATGAACCGAACGATACATATACGATTTGAACGAAACGATTTCGGGCAAATCTTTGCGTTTTTGCCAAAGTTGAAAAAATATTTCTTGCACAATTTCTTCGGCAAAATCTATATCATTTAATATTTTATTTGCATAACCACACAACGGACCATAATAAGTCTTAAAGATACTTTCAATTGCTTGTTTATCTCCATTTCTAATTTGTTCAATGCAAATATGTTCAGTCGTATTCAAATGTATTTTATTCTACAGCTAAAAATAGTTCCGCAAGTTTCAAGTCTATTGGTGAAGTAACTTTTATATTTTCGCGATTCCCTTCCACTAAGTTAATCGAATATCCGAATGATTCAATTACTGTTGCATCGTCGGTTAACCCACTATGCCAATCTTGATTATAAGCATCTTTTAGAATTTTTGTCTGAAATGTTTGAGGTGTTTGAATCAAACGTAGCTTATTTCTATCGACAACTTCATTTTTGTCTAAATGTTCAATTCTTACGGAATCAACAACGCCAATCGATGGAATTGCATTTCCTTTTTCTAACGCAACAGCAAAACATCGTTCAATTGTTGCATTGCTAACTAATGGTCGAACGCCATCATGAATTGCGACAATCGAATCGGAATCAGAAATTGCGTCAACGCCATTTTTAACAGAGTAATATCGCTCATCGCCACCTTGAATAATGATATGAGGAATTATAAAACGGTGTTTTTTACATAATCCTTCCCAAAAATCTATTTGAAATTGTGGTAATACAACAAGTATCGAAATTGCATTATCGTATGCAAAAAAGCGTTCTATAGAATGCATCAATAATGGTTTTCCGCACAATTCAAGAAATTGTTTAGGAATATCATTACCCATTCTAACCCCTTTTCCTCCAGCAACTATAATTGCATATTTCTTCATTATTTCAATTTATTCGTAAATATAAAAAAGGAATAATTGCTTTATTTTAATCTGTCGGGATTTTTTGCAATAAATTCTTTCCACGATTTTGCACCACCAGCCAATGATGCCAGTGGTGATGACATTTCAAAATGATGACATACGGCTACACCCAATGCATCGGTTGCATCCATAAATTTTGGCATATCTTTTATCGTTAATATTTTTTGAAGCATTCCAGCTACTTGTTCTTTCGACGCAGAACCATTTCCAGTTATTGCCATTTTTATTTTTCTAGGCGCATATTCAGTGACTGTAAGATTTCGAGACAAAGCTGCAGCAATAGCAACTCCTTGTGCCCGTCCAAGTTTCAACATAGATTGAACATTTTTACCAAAAAAGGGCGCTTCAATAGCTAATTGCTCCGGTTTGAATTCTTCAATAAGACTGATAAGTCGAGTAAATATTTTTTCAAGCTTTTCGTAAGTGTCACCAACTTTCTGCAAGTCGATAACTCCCATAGCCAACAATTCCATCTTTTTAGATTCAACCTTTAGTAGAGCATAACCTAAAATATTTGTACCAGGATCGACACCTAAAATTATCATTATTGAGACTTAAAAATATAAAAACAACTATTATTAAACAAAAGTACCTTTTTTATTATTAAAAAGCCTTTGTATATTTTGTGTATTTCAATAATTCATATATATTTGTTTTTTATAGTACGTTAAACTATAAATAGCGATTAATAATGAACAGAGGGTTAACATTAATTTCGTAAGGTTTGTTTACACAACTACCAACTAACACAGAAGGATTAAGTTTCGGATTCAGATTATTCCAAGGAATGCAGGAGGATAATTTGAGTTATATTTATCGTGGACTGTTTACCCAGACAATTACTGATAGTATTATTTCGTTAGCCGAAAATAATCTTGAATCTACAGGAGAAACATCAAAAGTAAAAAAACGCGTTTTCTCAATAATGGTAGAGTGTTTACAAAACATCACACGTCATCAAACTGTCGAGGGCGAAGAATATAATGACTCAAGTATGCCTGGTATTTTCATGATTCAAAGGAAAGATGATGGATACTTTATTACATCTGGCAATGTTGTTCCTAATTTAGCAACGCCAAAGCTACGATCTCAATTAGAAAAAATAAATAGTCTTAAACAAGACGAATTAAAAGAATATTATAAACAAATTCTTGAGGACGGATCAATATCCGATAGAGGTGGAGCTGGACTTGGGCTTATTGAAATGGCTCGCAAATCAGGCAATAAACTAACATTTGATTTTGCTAAAGTAAATGACGATATTTCATATTTCTACTTACATACTGCAATATCAAAGGAAATTGAAAATGCTACGGCAGTTCCGGTAAATCTTGATAACATAAAATCGCTACATCGTTTAGCAAATGAAGAGGAAATTGTTTTGGTTTTCAATGGTGTATTAAATCAAGATACCTTAATTAATCTACTTTCAATAATTGAAGGTCAAATGCGAGGTCGAGTTGATATTAAGAAGAAAGTATATAATATTATGGTTGAAATGCTGCAAAATATTGTTAAACATGCAGCTAAAGGTGATGATGAAACAATTTTAGGAAACCCTGGAATATTCTTTATTTCATCAAAGAATAATTCATACAATCTTTGTACGGGTAATTATATCAGCAATAGAAATGTGGCTGAATTAAAGACTAAACTGGAACATGTAAACACATTAAAGGGAGAAGAAATTGAATTATTTTATAGCATGCGCTTATTAAATTTTGAAATAGATAACAGTAAAGAAGCTGGACTTGGAGTAATAGATTTAAGAATGAAAAGTGGCAATAAACTTGATTACAGTTTTTCAAAAGTCAATGACAGTGTTTCATTTTTCACCCTACAAGTAAGTCTTAAATAAAAATGGAAGCATTATTTTACAAAAAAACAGAAGATACTCCTTCAATAATCTTAGATCCTGAAAGAAACACCTTCGAAATTTCTCATCGTTCTTTACCTGAAGATGCAAATGGTTTTTATGAACCAATACTTAAATGGCTAGGTGAATACTACGAAAACCCCTTACCAAAAATTAATTTTGTATTTTTCTTTGAATATTTTAATACTTCATCAGCAAAACAAATTGCCAAAATATTACTCTTTTTGGAGAAGCTATCACAGACAAGTGAGGTTACCATTTTATGGAAATATGCAAAAAATGATGCCGACATGCTATCAACGGGAGTTCGTTACTCTAAATCATTGTCTTTAAACTTTCAGTTTATGCCAGTTTAGGCAAAATCCATGCAATCTGTTGATCAAATCAAAAAAAGCATATCGAATGAATTACAAGAATTCGAAACGTTTTTTAAAACTGAGATAAAATCTCAAGCCTATCTTTTAAATACAATAACCAAGTATATTCTTAAAACGAAAGGAAAGCAAATGAGACCAATGTTGGTTTTCCTTTCAGCAAAACTTCATGGAAACATCTCAAAATCAACTTATTCTGCGGCCTTTTTAATTGAATTAATGCATACTGCAACGCTTATTCACGATGATGTTGTAGATGACTCAATGACTCGTCGAGGACTGTTTTCTGTAAATGCTTTATGGAAAAACAAAATAGCAGTTCTTGTCGGCGATTTTTTCCTATCAAAAGGATTATTACACGCAGTAAGAGAAAAAGAGTTTGCTTTACTTGAAATCGTCTCTGATGCAGTAAAAGAGATGAGTGAAGGCGAACTCATTCAAATGGAAAAAGCTCGAATGCTTAACATTACTGAAGATATTTATTTTGAAGTAATTGAAAAGAAAACCGCATCATTAATAGCAGCTGCAATGCTTGCAGGTGCTCGATCAGTTTCTGAAGATGAGAATAGTGATTTATTGAAAATTAAAAAAATAGGCATTTTAATCGGTTTGGCATTTCAAATAAAAGATGATATTTTCGATTACGAACAAGTTAGTCTCATTGGTAAACCTACAGGAAATGATATTAAAGAACGAAAAATAACATTACCACTATTGCATGTTATTTCGAAATCGAATAGTGAGGAGAAAAAATGGATTTACTCAATACTAAAAAAGCACAATACCGATACACAAAAAGTTAAAAGTCTGATTGACTTTGTTAAAACAAATGGAGGTATACAATACTCTATCAACAAAATGAATAGCCTGAAAGAAGAAGCGTTAACCTTATTACACACGTATCCAGAAAGTGAAGCTCGCGAAGCTTTTGAAAGCCTCATTCAATATATTACCGACAGGAAAAAATAAAATAATTTTACTGAAACATATCGGCAACTTTCATATAAAGTTGAGCTCCACGTAAATTTTTAGCAACGATTTTTCCATCTTTTCCCAACAAAAACATTGATGGAATAGATGTTATACCATATTGATTTGCGACAACACCATTCTCATCAAGGACACTTGTCCATTTTAAATCGCCTGATCCATTTACCCATTTATCTTTATCCCTATCTAAAGAAATAGAATATATTTCAAATCCCTTTTCATGATATGCCTCATAAATCCTTTGTAAATTAGGAATTTCAGCTTTGCAAGGTCCGCACCAAGTTGCCCAAAAATCAATTAGAACAACTTTGCCACGTAGTGACGAAAGGGAAACTTTATCGCCATTTTTATTTTTCAATTCAATATTTGGAGGCAATGAACCTTCAGTTAAAAAATTTTGTCTAACAATTTCACCATGGAAGTCTTGTACCATTTTGTTTGTGGGATATTCTAAATATAAATTACTGTCTAACATCGATAAAATTGAGCCATGTGTTTCTTTACTAACTTTATCAATCATCATTAGTGATGCTAGTGATTTAGGATTGTTTTTAATGAAATTTATAGCAAAGTTTTCTTCTTTCAAACTTTGTAACTGTTGAGAATTAGTAAAAGCTTGTTGTAATGAATCTCGTTGTTTTTTAAAATCGACAAAAGTTGCATTTGCCTCATAAAATAAGGTCGTTTGAGTTGAACCAGTAATTCTTGCTGATCCATATAAATCTTGTGCATTTGCAGATAATGAAACCTTATCACCAGGAGTTAAAAGTAACAATAAAAAATTTTGATCAGAAAATGAAAGTTTATAATAACCTGCTGTTTGAAGATCAACAGTATATGAAAACTCACCTGTTTTTATGTTTAATGGAATTCTTTTATCCATATTATCACTACTACCAAACGTTTTAAAGAGAAGGGTATCAGTGCTTTTAACATTTAACAATACGCCTTTAATAGTAACAGTTTGATTAAATGCAACTAACGAATGCATTAACAATAGCAATGTTATAATTTTATACTTCATAGAGTCTTTTATTTTTGATAGTTTAGTACCTTGCAACAAAAATCGTATTGATGATTATTCTAAACAAAGATATAATAAAATTAGAAGCAGTTAGCTCGACAAATGATTTTGCGAAAGATATATTGCTAAAATCAATACCTAAAGCTGATATAACGATTATTGACACAAAGGAACAAACAAAAGGTCGAGGACAAAGAGGCAATCATTGGGAAAGTGAAAAAAATAAAAATATTTCATTAAGTATCATTATAAAACCAATATTTCTAAAGCCAAATCTGCAGTTTTATTTATCAATGTCGGTATCATTAGCTATTGTAAATTGTTTAACTGAATTTGTCGAACACATCTCCATTAAATGGCCTAATGATATTTATATTAACAACAAAAAAATCTGTGGTATCTTAATTGAAAACAGACTTCAAGGTGATTCAATTCAATATTCAATCATTGGAATAGGCTTAAATATTAATCAACTTGACTTTAGCGATTGGATTCCAAATCCAACATCGTTGATACTTGAAAAAGGCATTGAAATAGATATCGAATCACTTAAAACAAGACTGATTAAGTGTTTTGAAGAAGAATATTCAAACCTGATAAATCATGATTTTGAAACAATATCCCGTGAATATTTAAAACACTTGTATTTACGAAATATTTTATCACAATTTAGAGATAGTATAGGTCTTTTTGAAGGAAAAATAAAATCTGTTGATTCATCGGGTTACATCGAAATTGAGAAATTAAATAATGAAATCAAATATTATACGTTTAAAGAAGTAGAATATATAAAACCGATATAATGAAAATCGCATTGCAACTACTTACAATTATTCTTTTACTTTCATCATGTAAAAAAATATATAATTGTGAATGTACTTTTAAAAACACAAAAACAATTCATGAACTTTCACGTCAAACGAAAAAAGATGCAACAAAAGCATGTAATGAAATAAATTCAACTTGGCAAGATTCGGATGGCAGTTGTACCCTTGCAAAATAATAAAAGATATTTTCTGTTATTAGTAACATTTTTATACATTTGTGATGTTTAACATTAAAATGACTTTGATGAAAAAAATAACAATATTATTTGCAATCTATGCGAGTTTACTTACCGTTTCTTGTAAAAAAAATTATAGTTGTGTTTGTACAAATGTTCCATATATTGGGACTCGTATAAAAGATTTAGGTAAACAAACTAAAAAGAATGCAACCGATGAATGCACCAAAATATATAAAGGAATGCCCTCGAATCAAAAAGTAACCTGTGAGATTAAATAAAGAATCAAAGGTAATTTCAGCTTTAGGAATATTTCTTCGGATATTGTGTGGAGCATTATTCATTTTCTCCGCTTATGCAAAGCTATTCCCAATTGAATTTTTTGAATATCAGCTTGTTGGCGATCATCTTTCTACATGGACAACAGCTGGTTATTTAGCTCGATTGATAATTGGGTTTGAATTCTTTTTAGGTTTTTCACTTTTACTAAACTTAGATTATCGACGACTTATTGTAAGTACAGCATTCATTCTTACAATTCTCTTTACCATTTATTTACTAGTTGTACTAATTCTAAAGGGTAACGAACCAAACTGCAATTGTTTTGGTGAGTATATTAAAATGTCAGTCGCTACATCAGTATTAAAAAACGTAATATTATTGATCGTTTTAATAATAATTTGGAAAATTCATAACGGATATTCTTATCAGTTTCCAAAATTTCTAATCTCAATAATTGGAATCATTACGGTTGCAACGGTCTTTATTGTAAATCCAATAAACAAAACATTTTCAAATTCTGCCGATTCCGATTTTATTAACTTTAAAATGGATTTAGGATTTCTTTACACGGATTCAATATATATTAAACCAAAGGTTGATTTAATGCATGGGAAACACATCATAGCATTTTTAAGTTTAACATGTCCCCATTGTAGAATTGCTGCGTTGAAATTTGGAGTGATGATTAAAAGAAATCCAACTTTACCAATTTATTTTGTATTAAATGGTGACAGTGTTAATCTGAAACCTTTTTATGAAGAAACAAAAGCAGAGAATATAGCTAGTAATATTGTAAAAGGAAATCAATTTGTTGTTTTATCCGGTTTAAGTTTGCCTGCAATTTATTTTGTAAACAATGGATTAGTTGAAAAACGACAAAATTACGTTTCTTTAAATGAAGAAATGATTACAAATTGGCTGAAGAAGTAGAATTAAATTTTAAGCCGAGTACCATAATATCGTCGGTCTGTTCATACCTTTCATGATATTGACTTGTCCATTTATCTAAAAATTGAGTCAATAACTTTTTTTGTTCACGCATCGTCAAATTTGAATTTTGAACAATTAAATCCTTGAAATGTCTGAGTTTTAATTTCTTCCCTTTAGGTCCACCAAATTGATCGGCAAATCCATCAGAATACAAATAAACTTGATCACCCGATTGAATTTGGAATTCTTGATTGGTAAATGAATCCATTCTAAGATATACGGATACAGGCATTTTGTCGCCTTTAACATGCTTTATTTCAGGAATAAAGGCGTTATTTCTTATCAATAACATTGAGGAATTTGCTCCAGCAAAAATCAATCGTCGAGATGAACTATTATATGCACATAATGAAATATCCATTCCATCCTGATTATTAATAGTTTCACTTGATTGATGTAATGTTTCAACGATTAAATTACGCAATCTATTAAGGATTAAACCGGGTGTTAAACCTTCAAATTCACGAATTGTCTCATTTAAAAACGTTATTCCCAAAATACTCATAAATGCAGCTGAAACGCCATGCCCAGTACAATCCGCTACGGCAAAATAAGTCCAATCGCCAACCTTTGCCGACCAATAAAAATCACCACTTACAATATCTCGTGGTTTTATTATTACGAAAAAATCATCAAAATTCTTTTTAAGTATTTCAGTTGTCGGCAATAATGACAATTGGATTCTCGAGGCATAAGATAAATTTGATTGTTGTTCTTGTTTTTGAATTTCAAGTAATAATCGCTGAGACTCAGCTTGATCTCTTTGAACAGAAATTTCTTCTTTTTGGGATTTTATTTCTTCTGTATATTCAGTTAATGAATTAACCAATTCATCAGTTTTTTTCTTTTCTATTTCTAAATTAAGTTGTGTGCGATATGCATCAAAACTAATTCTTTCCTTAATTGTGCAATAGACAATTCCAATAAAAGCGAATGTAATCTGATGAACCATTAACATGAGTTCTAATTTCGTAATCGTTGATCCTAGCAACAATAATATACCCAAACAAAAAATAGGAATCAAATAAATCATCAAAAAGGTTACAAATCGACCTCGCAATTCAACAGTAGCAACAGCGAGAACCAATAACGCGCCTTCGGTACTTTGTATAAAATAGGGACTATTATGATCGACAATAACGATGCTGTACATCATGATAATTAAAGAAAGATAAAAAAAGTTGTAAAACATTAAAACTAATGACTTACTTCTTTTAAATAGTAAAAGATGGAGTGCAATAAATAAAAAACTTGCAAAAATTGGAATAAACCTAAAAAAAGAAGATAAATAATTGTGTTTTATATATATATCAGACCATGCATAAAAAAGTACAATAGCTGAACCCAACAACATTTTAATCCATCCATATCGCAACAATTCGTTTGCTCTATGAATAATGTATTGCTTGTTAAAATATTCAGTTGAGTTATTTTGTAAATTTCTATTCATGCAAAGCTAATTTTGTACTCCTACGTTTTATATACAAAAATGTTCGCCTATTCATTGCATAATTTCAATATTTTTTCAATATAAAAGACTATTTTTGTTGCTGAAAAATAATTCAAAAAATGGAAAAGTTTTTTAGCGTTGTAATCGTTGTAATAATTTCGTTTTACCTTTTAAAAAGGGTTCTTCGACTAATCCTCCCTTTTTTACTTAAAATATTAGTTCAAAAAGTTGGAGAACGTACATTTGGTCAAGGATTTAATTTCACAAACCATCAAGAAAAAGAAACGGTAAATGAGGGCGAAGTAACGGTGACAAATCACGAAAAGAAATCATCGCAAAAAACAAAAAACAAAGGTGAATACATTGATTTTGAAGAAGTAAAATAATAATAAAAAATGAATTTATTACGCAAGATTTTCATAAAAGTACTAGGTATCCAATTGTACCTTACATTTATTAGCAAAGTTTATGTCTGCATGACAAAAAAAGGATTTTTAAAGAAAAAATACCCCGAATTGTTCTTCCTTCATAAAATCATTAAAACAGGAGATACTTGTATCGATATCGGTGCAAATTTAGGATACTACTCTACTAAAATGTCTATTCTTTGTGGTAAAAATGGTAAAGTATTTGCCGTTGAACCAGTTCCAATGTTTTATAATATTTGGAGTAAAAACGTAAAACAAAGTAAAATCTCGAATTTGGAATTATTTCCTTTTGCATTAGGAAGTAGTGAGGGTGTAATTCAAATGGGTATGCCTGAAAAAGATGGACTTGCACATCATGGAATGACGAAAGTTGCAAGTACTTCGAACGAAACTTTTGTAAAGTTTTTTGATGTAAACATGAAAGTTCCAGATCAATTATTTTCAAAACTTAACCGTTTAGACTTTATAAAATGTGATATCGAAGGATACGAAAATATTGCTTTCGCAAATATGGTTGAAACATTGAAACGATATACTCCTGTTATTCAATCGGAACTTGGAGGCGACGAAAATCGTGCAAAAGTTATTTCGCAACTTGAATCGTTGGGATATACAACCTACATATTAAATATCAACAAATTAGAAAAGGCTTCACAAGAAATCAAGAATTCATATACAAGCGATTTTTATTTCTTGCAAGAAAAACATTCTTGGTTGTTACAATAATTATTTGGAGTTAATAAAAATATAGCTACTTTTGCCAAACCGAAATGCCCAGGTGGCGGAATCGGTAGACGCGTTGGTCTCAAAAACCAATATTCGCAAGGATGTACCGGTTCGATTCCGGTCCTGGGTACGATAAAAGCCTCAAATTTAAATATTTGAGGCTTTTATTATTTTGATTGTATAACATTTACTTGTCCACCAACACCAGCATCTTTAAACTGAACGATATCGCCCGAAATAAATACATCGTGATGAATTAAAAGTGGAAAGACAAACGACCAGCTATTATCAACGGTAATATTAGCGATTGCCTGATTATCCTTCAGTTTCGCTTTATCATACATTTCTTGTTTCGCTTTAAAGGTTAAGCCATCGTTCGACATTCCACCAAAAATAAAGAAATAAAAGGTGCTTGCATGTCCTTTTGCAATTCCAACGACTTTAAAATTTCCTGCTTGTAACGATGCATTTGAAGTCATATATCCTTTTTGGATAGTACAACTTGTTGCTATGAGCAGTATAAATGCTCCAAATAGTATTTTCTTCATTTCATTCTTTTTAGACAAAGTCAAAGATAAAGAAATATTTGAAAACTAGATATTACTTATTGTTATAGCATTAAATTAACTTATTTCAGCAATTTTACCGACCTTTGTAAAAAACATTTACATGGCAAGGTTCAAACTCACAATAGAATTCGACGGCACAGCATATAAAGGCTGGCAAATGAACAAAGGAGAAATAACAATTCAAGGCAAACTAATTGAAACTTGTGAAAATGTTTTTGGCACACAAAAGCTTGAGTTATATGGAGCCGGAAGAACCGATGCTGGTGTTCATGCAACGGGTCAAGTTGCTCATTTGGATGTAGACACAAATTTAAAACCACTTCAAATTCAGCATAAAATTAATGACCTTTTACCTTCAACGATTAATATTTTAAAAGTTGAAGTTGTAAATGCTCGATTTCATGCTCGTCACCATGCAACAGCTCGAAGCTATGTGTATGTCATTTCACAACGTCGTTCGGCATTATTCAAGAAAAATGTATGGTGGATAAAAGACAATCTTGATGTAGAAGCTATTCGAAAAGCTTCAAAAGCATTTTTAGGCTTACAAGATTTTCGATCCTTTGGTCGTTCTACAAAACAAGACGAATCAACAAAAGTTGAGATTCAACATATTGGTATTCAACAACAAGGAAGTGTAATTGTGATTCACATTATTGGTTCTCACTTTCTATGGAATCAAGTTCGTAGAATGGTTGGAGTGCTAGTTGAAGTTGGTCGTGGGAAAATGACAATAAATGATATTAAAACATATTTAAAATCAGAATCAGAGCGACCATCACAACTTACAGCACCTCCTTCAGGATTATATTTGAATCATGTCTATTATGATAATGAAATGCCATCTATTCAACCAACATTTCCTGTAAGCATTGATTAATATGTTTTACAAATAATAAAGTACACTTTTGTCCGTAATTGCTTATCTTGCATATAAATTGCAAGATGTTAACCCAATTTAATGAAATTTCTTTTCAAAAAGTCGCTTATATTCCTATTTATCTGTTTTTTTTCATCACAGATAAATGCTCAGATGACCAAAATTCATGGAAAAGTTACAGATGCAACCACTGGTGAACCAATTGCATTTGCCAATGTTGTATTTAAAGCTACCAATATTGGAACCTTAACGGATGAAAATGGTACATTTTTTATAGAAACGAGAAATGCTAGTGATACGCTCTATTTCATAATCTTAGGCTACAATACACAAAAGATTAAAATAAAAAAATTTATATATCAAGAGTTATCAATTAAGCTTGAAGCAACAAATACGATGATGGATGAAGTAGTTGTTACACCAGGCGAAAACCCAGCAAATATTTTATTAAAAAACATTATAAAGAACAAAAAACACAATAACCAAGACAAACTTAGTTCTTATGAATGTAAAGTCTATAATAAGGTTGAATTTGATGTCAGCAATATAGATTCAACATTTAAAAGTAAAAAAGTATTTAAACCATTCAAAGTAATATTCGATTATATTGATACTTCAGCAATAAATGGGAAATCGTATTTACCCGTTTTTCTATCTGAAACCGTTTCGGAATATTACCTCAAGAAAAACCCAAAAATGGAGCGCGAAGTTATTGTGGCATCTAAAATTTCGGGTATTGAAAACGAAAGTGTTTCGCAGTTTACCGGTGATATGTATATGAAAACCAATATTTACGACAATTATATTGATGTATTTGGAAAACAATTTGTTAGTCCAATATCGAACGTTGGCTTGTTGTATTACAAATATATGATAATTGATACCGCAAAATTTCAAGGCCGAACCTGTTACCATGTAACGTTTAAACCGAAAAGTCGTCAAGAACCTACATTTACAGGAAATTATTGGGTCCAAGATTCAACATTTGGAATCGTTAAATTTGAAATGCGTATTAATGAAAAGGCAAATATTAATTATGTAAACGATCTTGTTCAAAGCGAAGAATTTGAATTAAAAAACGATTCGATTTGGGTACTGAAAAAAGAAGAATTATTTGTTGATTTTCAGTTGACAGATAAAGCAGTTGGAATATTTGGAAAGAAAACTACTGCTTATGATAATTACGTTGTGAACCGTCCACGTTCAGACGAATTTTATCAAGCTTTGGGAATGGATAAAACAAGGGTTCTTGACGACGCTGGAAAAAAAACCGATGAATATTGGAATAAAGCACGTGGTGAAAACCTCACAGCAAAGGAAGCATCAACCTACAAATTGATGGATACATTACAAAAAGTTCCAATTTTCAGAACGTATGTAGATCTTGTAAAAACCTTCTATACAGGATATAAAGAAACAAAATATTTTGAATTCGGACCATACTATACGTTTTATAGCGCAAATAAAATAGAAGGAAGTCGTTTCCGATTTGGAGGTAGAACAAGTAATACGTTTAGTAAAAAGATAATGCTAGATGGCTATCTTGCTTATGGAACAAAAGATGCCACGTTTAAATATGGCTTAGGTGCAACCTATGTATTTAAGAAAATGCCTCGAACCAGTATAAATACAGCTTATAAACACGATTTGGTTCAACTTGGTCAAAGCGTTAATGCGTTGATGCAAGACAACCTTTTAAATTCGTTTCTACGTCGACATCCTATAGAAAAACTTACATGGCTCGATGAATATAAAGTCGATTTCATGAAAGAATGGTTTACCGGTTTTTCGAACAATATAATAGTCCGAAATAGGATTTTGAAACCTACGAAATATATTCCTTTTGAAATATATAAACAAGATGGTAGCACATTGCCAATCTCAAACATCAAAACCTTTGAAGTTGGTTTCAATACTCATTTTGCATGGGCAGAGAAATTTGTGTATGGAGAATTTGAACGAATCAGCTTGGGAACTGATTATCCCATTGTAAACCTAAATATGACTTATGGATTTCCCGTTAAGAATTTAGGGGATTATACTTTTTATAAAGTAATGCTTTCAGTAAATCATTATTTCCCCATTGGGCCATTTGGTCATTTTAATTACATCGCTACTTTGGGAAAAACATTTGGAACATTACCATATCAATTACTTGATATTCATAATGGAAACGAGACTTATGCTTACGATGAATCATCATTTAATCTCATGAATTATTACGAATTTGTGAGCGACCAATATGCCAGTCTAGCTATAACTCATCATTTTGACGGCTTTTTCTTGAACAAAATTCCATTATTCCGTCGATTAAAATGGCGTGAAGTTGTGACATCGCGAGGAGTTATCGGTTCTTTATCAAATGCGAATAAAGGTTTTTCAAAATTATTGAATAATCCAACGACCACAACCTACGATTTATCGCATGGACCATACCTTGAAAGTGGTATTGGCGTCGAAAATATTTTGAAGATTTTCCGTGTCGATGCCTTATGGCGTATGACTTATATGGATCATCCTGGCATTTCACGTTTCGGAATTAGAGTGATGCTAGTATTTGATTTTTAATTTTTTCTTCGACCTTTGTGCTTTAATTTTTAAACAATGGCTACTATTCCAAATATTTTATCGATTGCAGGTTTTGATCCAAGTGCTGGAGCCGGTGTTCTTGCCGACATTAAAACTGCCGAAGCCAATGGCGTATACGCATGCGGTGTGATGACTTCATTAACGTATCAAAATGATACTGATTTCGAAGATGTTGATTGGCTAAATACCGAACATATTATTCGACAAATTCAAGTTTTGCGAAAAAGAATGAATTTTTCAGCAATAAAAATCGGTTTAATTAGCGATGTTAAAACACTTCAAACAATTGTTTCTTACGTTCAAGAAACTTGTCCCGATGCGCCAATTATTTGGGATCCAATCCTTGCGGCGACATCAGGATTTGAATTTCATACTTCTGAAAAATCGGAAGAATGGTTTACTGTTTTAAAGGAAATTACGTTAATAACACCCAATCGACAAGAAGCTCAACAAATCTTCAAAACAACAGATGAAGTTGCAATTAGAAGATTGATTGCCAATAAATTTTTATCGAGTGTTTTAGTGAAAGGCGGACATTCTGACAATGATCAATGTAATGACGTTCTTATAACTGCCTCAGAAAAATATGTTTTTGAAGGCTCAAAACTTGCGGGATTTCAAAAACATGGAACTGGCTGCATACTTTCAACCGCAATAGCTTGCAATTTAGCAAAAGGAATGTCAATAATTGAAGCTTGTCGCAAAGGAAAAGATTATGTAACGAAGGCTATTGCAAGCAATGATTCACTATTAGCATATCATTCAATTCCCTGTAATTAAAATGTATATTTCAAAAATTCAATATATCTCACCACAATATCAAGATGAATCTTATTTCGAAGATATTCAAAAAGTAATTGATGCAGGTGCAGATTGGATTCAAGTACGAGTAAAAGATTTAGATTATACTCAATGGCTTGAAGTTGCAAAAAAAGCCGTCGATATTTGTAAGCGAAACAATGTAATTTGTATCATTAATGATAATCCCCAAATAACATTAGAATCGAATGCCGGCGGAGTTCATCTTGGGAAAAATGATATTTCTCCTTTGGAAGCTAGAAAAATATTGGGAACCACTAAAATAATAGGAGGAACAGCAAATACTTTTGATGATATTCTAAATTTAGTTAATCAAGGTGTAGATTATATTGGTTTTGGTCCATTTCGATTTACAACAACCAAGAAAAATCTTAGCCCAATTATTGGAATTGAAGGATATAAAAAAATCTTAGAAACCTGCAAGAAGAATGGTATTTCAACTCCTATAATTGCAATTGGAGGAATCATTGGTGATGATGTTCCAAGCATTCTAGAAACAGGCATTTATGGTTTTGCATTTTCGAGTTATATTGCCAATGCTGTTGATAAAAAATCGTTATTAGACGGTTTGAAAAAAGTACTTGCCTAATTATTTAGTACTTTTGTTTTGGTAATGAAACGTATAGCTATACGTCTATACTTCTATTCAAATTTGATATATTTAAAAACATGCAATCACTCAAAATAGCAGATAAAACATTCTCTTCAAGATTGTTTACCGGAACTGGAAAGTTTGGCTCAAACAAAGAAATGGAAGACGCTTTACTTGAATCTGGCTCGCAATTAGTAACCGTTGCATTAAAACGTGTTGACCTTAATGACCAAGATGATGATTTAATCGCTCATTTACGTCATCCACAATTTAATCTTTTACCAAATACTTCGGGTGTTCGTAATGCTAAAGAAGCCATTTTTGCAGCAGAACTTGCTCGTGAAGCTTTAGGTACAAATTGGTTGAAATTAGAAATTCATCCTGATCCAAAATATCTTTTACCAGATAGCGAAGAAACATTAGCTGCTACCTATGAATTAGCCAAACGTGGTTTCATTGTTTTACCATATATCCAAGCCGATCCTATTCTTTGCAAAAAGTTAGAAGACGCAGGCGCTGCAGCTGTTATGCCTCTAGGTTCGCCTATTGGAAGTAATCAAGGTTTGGAAACTCGTCGATTTCTTGAAATTATCATAGAACAAAGTAAACTACCTGTAGTTGTTGATGCAGGAATTGGTACTCCTTCGCATGCTGCCCAAGCAATGGAAATGGGAGCATCGGCAGTTTTGGTAAATACAGCAATTGCGTCATCTCCAAATCCAGTACAAATGGCACGCGCATTTAGATTAGCCGTTGAAGCTGGTCGAATAGCCTTCGAAGCTAAACTTGCAACTCGCAGCTCACAAGCTCATGCCACAAGCCCATTGACAGGCTTTTTGTCAACGTTATAGAAATTACTATCATGTCGTTCGAATCAATTCTTAATGAATATTCTTGGAAAGATGTTCATGAATCAATACTTTCCAAAACAACAAAAGATGTTGAACATGCTCTCAAGACCTCAAAGCCAGACTTAGAAGATTTCAAAGCTCTTATTTCACCAGCTGCAGAACCTTTTATTGAGCAAATGGCTCAAATGAGTTCTCAGCTTACACGCAAACGTTTTGGTAAAACAATTCAATTATATATTCCCCTTTACTTATCAAATATTTGCGAGAATAAATGTGTGTATTGTGGTTTCAATGCAGGAAATAGTATAAAACGCAAAATCCTTACAATTGATGAAATATTAGCTGAAGTAAAGGTGATCAAAGCAATGGGTTACGAACACATTCTTTTAGTTACTGGCGAAGCTCCTCATCGTTCGGGAATGGAATATTTCCGTGAAGTTTTTAATGCTTTACATCCTCATTTTGCACAAATCTCTTTAGAGGTTCAGCCACTAGAGAAACATGAATATGAAGAGCTTTCTAAAATTGGATTGCACGCTGTATATGTCTATCAAGAAACTTATAACAGAGATAAATATTTAGATTATCATCACGCTGGTCGTAAGCAAGATTTTAATTGGCGTTTAGAAACTCCCGACCGTCTAGGTCAGGCAAAAGTTCATAAAATTGGATTAGGAATTTTAGCAGGATTAGAAGATTGGCGAACCGATACTTTCTTTTGTGCATTGCATCTCAACTATCTTGAAAAAACGTATTGGCGTACAAAATATTCGATTGCCTTTCCACGATTACGACCACATCAAGGTTCTTTTGAACCTCATAACCCTATGACCGATACACAACTGTTACAATTGATTTGTGCTTATCGTATATTTAATAATGAAGTTGAAATTTCAATATCAACACGTGAGAGTGCAAATTATCGTGACAATATTTTAAAACTAGGTGTTACAACGATGAGTGCTGGTTCAAAAACAGAACCAGGAGGTTATGCCGTTGAAAACAAAGAATTAGAACAATTTGCAATAAACGACGATCGTTCACCTGCCGAAATCGAACAAATCATCAAATCTCAAGGATTTGAGGCCGTTTGGAAAGATTGGGATGGATTTATGTAAATCTACAATTCAATAAAATTCTTCAGAATCTTAGCTCCAGTTTCACCACTTTTTTCGGGGTGAAATTGAAATGCATAGAAATTATCCTTTTGTAATCCAGCGCTAAAGGGTAAAATATAATCGCAACTAACAGCAGTTTCTCTGCACATTTCAACATAATAACTATGAACGAAGTAAACATAGCTTTTTTCGTCAATTCCTTTTAAAAGAGGGCTTTTAAAATCAAATATTTGATTCCAACCCATGTGTGGAACTTTATCTTTAGACGGAAATTTCTTAACCTTTGCATCAAAAATACCTAAACATTCGGTATCTCCTTCTTCAGAATGTGAACCCATTAGTTGCATTCCTAAACAAATGCCTAAAAATGGTCGTTTTAAGTTTTTCAAAACATCATCAAGACCTCTTTGACGAAGATAATTCATTGCTGTACTTGCTTCACCAACACCAGGAAAAATCACTTTATCTGCCTTCATTAAAATCTCAGGATCATCAGTAACAATAGGTTCAATGCCTAATCGATTAAGAGCATAAGAAACCGACATTATATTTCCGGCATTATATTTTACAATTGCAAGTTTCATCACGTTATCCTTTAATTTGTTTTACAAAAGATGCAACAATCTCTTTTAAACTGCCTTCTTTTTCAATTGCTTTCACAAAACTACTTCCAACAATTGCTCCACTTGTATGTTCACAAACTTGTTTAAATGTATCGTTATTTGATATTCCAAAACCAACAAGTAATGGATTTTTCAAATTCATAGAAGCCACTTTTTTGAAATATGCTACTTGTTCATCAGCAAAAATACTTTTTTGACCAGTTGTGGATGACGATGAAACCATGTATATAAATGAATTCGAAGCATCATCAATTTGACGAATTCTCTCTTCACTCGTCATTGGTGAAATCAGTAAAATATTTTCTAAACCATATTTTTCAAATACTGGCTTAAAATCTTTAACATATTCTGTCATGGGTAAATCTGGCAGAATTAACGCATCAATTCCCACTTCTTGACATTTTTTACAGAAATTTTCAATTCCAAATTGCAATACGGGATTTATATAACCCATCAGAACAAGAGGTATAGAAACATCCTTACGAATACCTTCAAGTTGCCCAAAAAGAATAGAAAGTGACATCCCATTTTTAAGAGCAACGGTACTACTATTCTGAATTACAGGCCCATCTGCCAAAGGGTCAGAAAAAGGCATTCCAACCTCTATCATATCAACACCTGCAGATTCCAATTCTTTAATTATAGAAATTGTGCTTGATAATTTTGGGAACCCAGCAGTAAAATAAACTGATAGAATATTATTTTTCTTTTTTGAAAATAAGCTATGTAAGCGATTCATTATAATCTATTTAATAATCTAACAATAAGTATCCATATTTTTAATATAGGTATCCATATCTTTATCACCACGACCCGAAATATTAACCACAACGATATCACTAGGCAAAAAAGTCATTTTAGAAAGTGCTGCTAATGCATGTGCGGATTCAATTGCAGGAATTATTCCTTCCATTCTGGTTAACTCAAAAGCTGCTTTAAGTGCCTCATCATCTGTAGCATTTAAAACAATTGTTCTTCCGGTTGCATGTAAATGGGCATGCGCTGGACCAATTCCTGGATAATCTAAACCCGCCGAAATTGAATATGGCTCAACAATTTGACCATCTTCTGTTTGCATTAACATTGTACGTGCACCTTGAATAACACCATTTGATCCTTTCGCAATCGATGCAGCTGTTTCACCAGAATCAACACCTAAACCAGCAGCTTCAACAGCCACAAGTTTTACCGATTCATCATCTAAAAAATGATAAAAAGCTCCCATAGCATTACTTCCACCACCAATACATGCAATCACATAATTTGGTAATTCATTTCCTGTACGTTCCTTTAATTGCCAACGCATCTCTTCACTAATTACCGATTGAAATCGTGCTACCATATCTGGATATGGATGCGGTCCTACAACCGATCCTAATAAATAATGTGTGTCTTGTGGATTATTAATCCAATCACGAAATGCTTCATTACCAGCATCCTTCAGTGTTCTGTTGCCACTCATTGCAGGAACCACTTTTGCTCCAAGCATTTTCATACGAAGGACATTAGGCATTTGACGTTTCACATCCGTTTCGCCCATATGAACAGTACATTCCATTCCAACAAGAGCACAAACAGTGGCAGTGGCAACACCATGTTGACCGGCACCAGTTTCAGCAATCACACGTTTTTTCCCAAGTGCTTTTGCTAACAAAATTTGACCTATGGTATTGTTTACTTTATGAGAACCTGTGTGATTTAGATCTTCTCGTTTTAAATAAATTTTCGTATTATATTTAGCCGATAAACGAGATGCAAAGGTAAGTGGTGAAGGGCGACCAACATAATTCTGTAATAAATCGCGAAATTCTTTTTGAAATGTATCTGATTCTATTATTTGAACATAATTATCGGTAAGTTCTTTAATATTTGGATAAAGCATTTCAGGAATATATGCTCCTCCAAAAATCCCATAATAACCATTTTCGTCGATTGAATATTTACTCATTATTCATAGTTTATTAGAATTCAATTACTTGTAAATACTGATTTACCATACCAAAGTTACATAAAAATTCTGTCTTTTGAGATTAACAAAAGAGACAAAAAGGAAATAAAAGACTTAATGAATTTATAACGTAATAAGCAATGGTTTGTTCTTATCAACAAATTTCTTCTTGCCTCTTCCAAAGACAAGGTTCACTCCCCAACGTAAACTAAAATATCTTGTTTTTTCTGGTAAAGCTACGGCTCCAATTAAGTTATCATAAATAGCATACCACTGCATAGCCATAATTCTTATAGTATAACCTAAACCAAAATTATAAAAACTCTTTTTGTAATATGATGACGACAACGTTAGAGTTCCCCATCTAAACGGTTTTAAATTAAGAGAAGCAGTTGCAGAATACTCATAATTATATGGCATTTTTTCCATTCTACCAACCAATCCAACATTGACTTTCTTAGAAAATTTATAGTTTCCTCCGAAGAAATATTTTGTATTAAGTGATGTAACATAAGATTTTGCGGTATCCTTCGCCTTGTAACCATTTGTAAATTCCTTTAGTAATGTGTCAAGGTTAATATTGTTTATATTAAGATTAGATAATGGTTGACCATTAAAGTTATATTTTCCACTTAAAGAATAATTGTGTACATCACTTTTCCAGTTTATAAATCCAAAATCAATAACACTTCCATAAACAGTAAATTCACTACTCCAATCCTTTATAAAACCGAAGTCAACTCCCCATCCATAATTTTTCAATTTCATAAAATCTTTAGCAGAGATACCTTTTTTCAAATCAAACGATTTTGGAATATTGTTTGTGTCATTTTCAATCATTACTAATGGCAAACTCGCATTAATCCTCATATCAGACTGCGATTCAATCGTTAATGGCAAATATGCATCCTTACTTTGGGATAACTCATTATCTGTACGTTGGATTGTATTAAGTTTCATTTTAGAACTTGCAGTATTTAAATTTGCAATCCCCATAATTCCTTTGATTCTTAATCCAACCCTAAAATATCTGCTAAATTGTCGATTAAATCCGATAGAAGCCTCTTGATAAAGATTTGCATTAATTCCTTGACCATCGAATATTCCATTTGTAGCTCTCGAACTATCTAGATTACCATTCAGGGGGAATGCAAAATATTCTTTAGGAAAACTATAATTGACGTTATACTTTGTCATAATGCTCAAATCCCAATAATTTTTACCTTGTTTAAATCCTAGATTTAACCATTCAAGTGAAAAGTTATTTGACACATAATTTATTGGACTTAGTTTCTTTATGAATGCATTTTGTGTTGTAGCGTCATATAAGAATGTTTTATCTGGTTTATTGTTTTTATATAAAACGACATCATTTAGTGCAAAAGGAGAAGAAACATCCATATAGATAGGGAAATGGATTATTGGAAAATCAACCATTGGAACAACCCAAGTTGGAATAATCAAACCACTTAACCACCATTTACAATCGGGATGATTTGCCGGGTTAAGATATTGAGATTGAGGTATTCTTTCCATAAAATACAATGTATTTTCTTGTTGAGCAATACCTCTAAATGAAAATATCAATAGTGAGAGTAAAAAAGCTATTTTGTAAATATATCTCATACCTATTAAACGCTATTTTTTAATTCCTAATTTCGTTTTGTATTTTACTTTTGCATCAACGCCCAATTGGAATGCAATTGAATAATAAGTATAAAGAGTTATCGATTTTTGATCATACGTATTTAATTTAGCTTCAAATCTCAATTTATTCGCTTTCAAAAAATTACGAACCATATTAGGATTTTTATCTTTCGAAAGAACAATTTCTTCTCTATATCTTGTATAGGTGTATCTTGAAACTTTACCATTTGTAGTCGGAGCAGCTTTTATTATTGTGACATCCAAGGTATCTAAAATAGGGTTCGTTGCGGTGGTGTCTAAAAGCGTTAATTTTACAGTCACATCAACAGGAAATTGGTTTTTAGCATAGAAAATAATTTTAAACTGATCATCTTTATCTAGTGTCTCAATACTTGAATTTGCACTTGGAGTTAAAGGAAAATCTTGACGTAAAACAACGTCCTTCATCGATAACTTTAAGGGTAATTCTGCATTGAGTTGCACACTAATAAAACTTTGACGAGTTATAAAATTATCATAATAATTACTTGGAACGCCTAAATTTGTTTTTATAATTCCACTGGCTTGCATTGTGTGTGGCATAAACGATATTAAATCGACTATATGCGAATTATCTTTTGTTATATTAATATTGGGATATACAGTATCGTATGCAACAGGAGCAGCATTTATAGTTTTAAATAATACTGGATTATCATAGAGTGAAAATGTTTTTCCGTCTTTAGTTATACCTGTTAACTGTAGGTTAGTACTAGCAGACATACCAACAGAATTAGTAAAATTTAATGATAATTTTGGCTCTGTAAATTTCACTGTACCATTGAAATAATTTTTCAGGAACTCATCAATGCCGAAATTAAATGTTTTATTCCCGATATCAACAGTATCTTGCCCCAAATTGCCCCTAACAATCTCAAATTCAAGACTATCTTTATTTGAAATCGTTACCGTAAAATCATTTGTTTGATTAAAACTAACTTGCTGTCCTCCAGAATTTACGCCAAAGTGTAAATCGACTCTTAAAGAATTATATGGTTGTAATGGATTAGCAGAAAGATCCATTGAAAAGCCAGACAAATCCCAAGCTTTACTAATTTTACCCGCTCCAGTGAAATTAAATGTATTTGTTACTTTTACGCCATTCTTTTTTACGTTAGGCAGTGTAAGTGTTATATTTAATCCAGGGATTTTTGAAGTGATATCAAAATTCATAATACCCTTATATACATCTAATTGAGTCAATTTTTTTCCTTTATAAGTATCTAAATTAAACCAGATAGTTGTATCTTTTTTAAGACTTTGAGATGGTATTGCAGCTTTACCAGCTGTAACTTGTAAATTTGCAAGTTGCAGAGTCATCGACAACTTTTTATTCATTCCAACAGGACCAGAAGCCTTAGCTCCCAATAACACATCAGAATATTTATAAGTAATTATACTGGAAATTTTAAAACCATTTACAGGTATCGTTTTTGTAGCAAATGTATGGGCAGGAATGGGCGTTTTTGTAAAATCAAATGTACCAATTGTTTGAGTTCCTTCGCCAATCAAACTTAAATCTGTCTGTAATAAAACCTTACAGCTAAGTGGCACATCAAAATCATTTGAAAGTGTCATATTTACATCACCAGTCAATGTATAAACCCAGGCAATTCCACCGAATTTTTTAAAATTATATGGTGGATATTGAGTTCCAAATTTTGCACTTACTGCATCAGACTCTGTTAATCCACTATAATATGCAACATCGCTCGCTAAACAATTATCAGTAACAAAATTTGTAAATGTTATTGAGGTGTCACTATTTTGATCGTCAATTTTAAGAACACCAAGTTGAACAGTTTTCGAAACTGGTTCTATCTGTGGTGGTTTTAAAAATTCTGATGCTTTATATTGTGAAATAGTATCAATGGTATAAATTAATTTTATCATTGAATCGTTATCAGGATCAGGATCTTCATGATAATATTTAATAGTATCTTTTCGCTCTTTCACCAAATTACGTAAAGTAAGTTCACCATATGCAACTGGTAAACCAATATGTGGAGAAAACTCTGCACTATCGTTTAAATTCGAAAAATCAAACTTATCACGATAACATGACTCAAAGCCTATTGTTGACACAATTAAGCTGATTAATAACAATTTATGACATATCTGTTTATTCATAACATTCTCGCAAGTACGTTACTGCAATCTAAGAAAAAAAATTAAACTACCAATTGTTTCTTATGGCAATATTTTAGAATTAATCAGGAAAACCTATTTAATTTCAAAATTATATAGGGAATTATCGGTACTGCCAACTAATAAATATGCCTTTTTAATGTCTGCACTAAATGTTCCGACACTAAATATTGTATTACCTTGTATTGGAAAACCACTTTCAAGAGATCCATTACAATTAAACATATAAACTTTATTTTCCTTTGAACTTACGATGCCTATTTTTATAGCTCCTAATTTATTTTCAAAAATAGATACCGGATTTACAATTTTTTCATCAAAAGTATATGAAAACATTTTTTTACCAGTAGAAGAATAAAAACACATTTCATCTTTATCAACAAATACATAATCAGAAATTCCATCATTATTTAAATCAATTGAACTAAAATAATGTTCGCTGGTTAAATCATTTAAACTAATAGTATGAACATTACCACCAAGATCAATGCATTTTATTTTTCCTGTTTTATCTGTAATTATGAAATTTTTAGCATTTTTTGACTCAGTTTGATCAAGATAAAATTTTGCATTTTTTGACGGTTCAAACTTTTCTTTTACAGTTACTCGTTTTTCCCCTTTTCGATTTAATATATAAATAGAATAGTTATCCGAACACAAAAGATAATCCTCATTTTTTATCTTAAAATACTGAATTGGATTTTTGATTGTAGCATCCGATTTTTCAAAATGCCAGTCTTTTATCATTTTACCCTCAATATCAAATGAATACACAGTTTTATTCGCACAAGGGATAAATAGTCGATAATTCTTATTATTATCAAAATCGACAACCGTTAATCCCGCAGTTGATGAAGAACTCAATTGCATCGGATAATGATCAACAAAATTGCCTAATCGATCGATTATATAAATATAATTTTCACTACTAAAAGCATATTGATATTTACCGTTTTTATAAAAGTCTACTTCAAATATTTCACTGTTAATATTCTCCACAATATTTTTTTTCCACAATACTCTTCCTGATTTATTTAATAGATAAATGGTGTGTTTCATATCCTGAACAAAGATGTCATTTTCCTTTGTTAGGGAATTACGAACAAATGTTGGTCGAGAATAAACCGAAGTATCTAAATTTGAGGTCCACAATGCTTGCGAATTCTGTTCACCAAGTGTATTAAATGTTGCATAAATAGTATTGTACAATTTACCTTTCGAGGTTCCTAGTTGATAGGCAAAAGCATGGAATTTTGAAAATGTTTCGAAATTTGTTTCAACGGTTTTCTTATAAGAATCTTCTAATAAATCTTTATAAAAATCCATCGAATTACTTACTTTAGAATAAACTAAGAAATTATATTTATCTGGCAAATTTTCAGTAAAACTTTTAAATTTCACATCTGTCTTTAATGTTTTATTTAACACATAACATTTCACATAGTCGGCTAACGATGAAACGGTATTACCCATTATCAAATAATTATCAATAAATGTAAAATAATTTGCATCTGTCCATGAAAAGAAACCACCAAATATTTGTTTCGGAATACTTGCTGCTGGTAATCGATAAACATCATATTTGATATCATTATCTATCTTAATTTCACTTTTTAATGTTTGAAACTTTATTCCGTTTTTTTGCGCATAGGAATCAAGCATTCCTATAAGTTTTTCTTCAGCCAATCGCTTACTTTTTGTATTTAAGACCGCAAAAGCATTATCTTTAAATGATTCTGTTGTACTACCTGTTACAACTAAGCACATTTCTTTATCTAGAATATCATAAAATGTTTTTTCAATATCATCATTACATAATGAATCAAGTTCATTTATACTCTTTTGATGATTGCTAAAACTACCATCTTTCTTCATGCAATCTTGGTATGTTTGTTTATATTTTTCGGCATCACTCACTCCGATTGCAACAATTATAGATGCATTAAATGGAATCACTTCCTGAATATTCATCGATACCGGCTCTTGATCAGAAAAAAGGTGCATAAAGTTATCAGATAAACTGTCGGTTGTTATAAAGCCATTGAGCAATATTTCATTATTTTTCAAAGCTAAATCCAATTCAGCCCAATTAGCCAATTTCGAGGATTGTGAAATCGTTTTATAATAATTATTACTAGCAAAAAAGGATAAAAACTTAGGGATTGTTTTATAATTGATAAAAAGATTCATTGGTTTTTCTTTATCACTAGAATTATACACCAATTCAAAACTTTTATTTTTCAACAAAGACTCATTTGCAATAATTTGACCGATACTCGATTGAACTAAAACCCTCGCTTTACTAGCAATAAACATATTTCGGATAATACTGTAATATAAATGACGAGTCGAAAACGTACTATCAAATGTTATACAATAAACGGGAATATTATCATATAGATAGGATGATACTTTACCTTTTGTTTCTAATTTTTTATTGACAATTTCAATAAATTGCTCTGAATTCGATTCTGTCTCTAAACCGATAGAAAACAAATAATCAAAATCCATATTTCCAGTATAATGCATGGAAATAAGCATATTTTTCCCACTCAAAAAGCTAGCATTTCGTAAATCATTGCCTGCTAATGAATCAATAAAGTGTAAATCGGATTGTAATTTATGTATTGCTGGAATTGTAGAAAGACCTTGCCATATTTGATTATTATGTAAGGTATTATTTATTGTATGTGAAAAATCGTTTATCGAAACAACACAAAAACTATTAATTGGAATAGCTTTAATTGTCAAAAAATCTTGCTTTACCTGTTGTTTTTTTAGAAAAAAGAATGATAAAACAACAATACCTCCAAAACATACAATCAGCGAAATTATGAGTATTTTCTTTAACATATTTCTTTTCTATTTTTCACAAACAAAAATAGAGAATTTTAAAGGGATTCATTCACAAAAAGTTGATTTCTTTTCTTTCTGAAAAAATTGCTTTAAGTATCTGTTTTCGTATATTTTGTTGGAGGTTTATTACTATTTACAGTATTATTTTCTCGTAACCATCGATTCGAGTAAAAATCCAACACAACCTCTTGGTGTTTTTTCAACTAACAATCCAGTGTTCTTTTTAGGTTGAGTTGAAAGTGGAACGCCAATTACACAGCGAACTCGACGAGTATTAAACACCTGAAATTCGAACACCTGAGCTGTTTCGTTTTGGGTATTATCATACAATAAAACAGATCCATCATCAGCATCATAAATTTTTAAAACAATCTCATTTGTAAACATTTCCGAACATAATGTTATTCGATAATCTTTACATTGAAAAATAGTAAAAACCGATTCCATAGTTTCTCCTCTCAATAAAAGAGCACTTTTACTGCCTTCTGGAACTTCAATGTATGGATTTGGAGATAATCTTGGACAAGATTTTAGATGATAATTAATGCAATCTTGACTTCTTGACATTGTGCCAAAAAGCAAAAACACACCGATACAAATCAATTTAAATCTCATTTACTGCTATTCGTTTATAAAAATATAAGCCAATATATAAAAAAAAAGAATATCAACAATCGTTTTGATATTCTTTTGGGCTAATATGGTGATTTATATCAACTATTTCAATCTTTCGAGCTTCGCATGTTCAAGTTTTTTGACTGCATAATCTTTTGTTATGAGCAATTCGGTTTTATCTGACGATGGCGTTTCAAACATCACATCAACCATAATTGTTTCACAAATCGAACGCAATCCTCGAGCACCAATTTTAAATTCAATTGCCTTTTCAACAATATAATCATACATCTCAGGATCAAATTCTAAACTAACACCATCAAGTTTAAACAATTCTTTATATTGTTTCGTAATTGCATTCTTCGGTTGCGTTAAAATACTTTTTAAAATATCCTTATCAAGTGGATTTAAATAACCTAAAACGGGTAAACGACCGATAATTTCAGGAATCATACCAAAGTGACGTAAATCTCTTGGAGATACATATTGAATAAAATTTGTTTTGTCAACATCAGCACTTTTCTCTTTTGTTCCAAAACCAACAGTCATAGTATTTAAACGACGAGCTATCATTTTATCAATTCCTTCAAAGGCTCCGCCACAAATGAAAAGTATGTTTTTAGTATCTACTTGAATAAACTTTTGATCGGGATGTTTGCGTCCTCCTTGCGGTGGAACATTTATAATCGATCCTTCTAAAAGTTTTAACAATCCTTGTTGAACACCTTCACCCGATACATCACGTGTGATTGATGGATTATCTCCTTTTCGAGCTATTTTATCTATTTCGTCAATAAATACAATTCCTTTTTCAGCTTGTTTTGTATCATAATCGGCAACTTGCAAAAGTCTGGTAATTACACTTTCGATATCCTCACCAACATAGCCAGCTTCCGTTAATACCGTTGCATCAACAATTGTAAAAGGTACTTCGAGTAATCGAGCTATCGTTTTTGCCAATAACGTTTTCCCAGTTCCAGTTTCACCAATTAATATGATATTCGATTTTTCAATCTCAACATCTTCAGTTCCTGGATGTTTCGCAACTTGGTTGAGACGTTTATAATGATTATAAACAGCAACTGATAATACTTTTTTTGCTTCATCTTGACCAATAACATATTGATCGAGAAAGTCTTTTATTTCGGTTGGCTTTTTTAATTTTATTGCGGGAGAATTTGGCTGTTTTTTGTGTCTAACTTTAATTTCTTCGTTAACAATTTCACTTGCCTGTTCAACACAACCATCACAAATAAACCCACCAATTCCAGTAATTAATAAATTAACTTCCTTCTTAGACTTCCCACAAAATGAACACTTATCCATTACAATTCCTTTTTTGCATTTTTTACGAAGGTAAGACTTCTTACCTTTCAATTTTATTGTTCGTCAATATATCTTTTGGTTATTGGCTGATAACTATCAATTCGTCTATCACGTAAAAACGGCCAATGTGTTCTATAATAGTCTGATTTTGCAACATCAATTGTTATGACCTCAACAACTTCTTCAATATGAGGTGCCTGATATAATACGGTTCCAAAAGGATTGGAAACAAACGAACCGCCCCAAAATTGCATGTCACCTTCTTTACCCGTTCTATTTACCGAAATAACATGAACACCATTTGCAACAGCATGAGCCTTTTGAATAGTCTGCCAAGCATTATACTGCTCAGTATTTGTTTCTTCCGTTTGCGAATCTGCCCATCCAATTGCAGTTGGATACACTATAAAATCGGCGCCCATCAATGATGTAATTCGAGCTGCCTCTGGATACCATTGATCCCAACAGATAAGCGTTCCAATTTTACCATATTTTGTGTCGAAAACTTTATATCCCAAATCACCGGGCGTAAAATAGAACTTTTCATAATAGCCAGGATCATCGGGTATATGCATTTTTCGATATTTCCCTAGATATTCACCATCGGCATTAATAACGGCAACCGTGTTATGATATAATCCTTCTGCACGTTTTTCAAAAAGCGAAGCTAGGATAACAACGTCTAATTCTTTTGCTATTTTTTGAAAATAATTTGTCGAAGGGCCCGGTATTGATTCGGCCAAAAGGAAGTTATTGTGATCTTCAACATCACAAAAATACAGAGAAGTAAATAGTTCTTGTAAACAGATAACTTGAGCACCTTTTGCGCTTGCTTTCCTAATTAGTTCAATCGTTTTGTCAATATTTTTTTGCTTTTCTTTAAAGCAAGTCGACTGAATAATGCCTATTCTAATTTCTTTGGATTCCATATTTATGTTATACTGATATGCAAAGATAAAAAACCTAATCGAATTAGTATCAATAGATTTTATGGCTTAGAGTTAATAAAAACAAAAAAAAGAGATCCCATTGGAGATCTCTTCTCTGTATTTTAAAAATTAAAAACGTACTATTGAAGTGAATTCACGTGAAGAGCAGCTTCTGATTTTAAGTTCGAAGCTTTATTCTTGTGAATAACATTGTTTTTAGCAAGTTTGTCAAGCATTTTAGTTAGTTCAGGTAGGATTTTAACCGCTTCAGTCTTATCTGTAGTAAGTCTTAACTGTTTCAAAACCGTACGAGCACTCTTTGCAAAATATCTATTGTGCAATCTTTTTGCTTCAATTTGTCTCGTTTTTTTTAACGATGATTTGTGATTTGCCATTTGGTTATGTATTAATTTTTTAAATTGTAGCTCGTAGGGGAATCGAACCCCTGCTACCAGGATGAAAACCTGGCGTCCTAACCCCTAGACGAACGAGCCATTTTTATTTCCCAAACCATTACGTTTTGGGTTTGCAAATATACTACAGTTTTTATACAGGTCAATAGTTTAATAATATTTTTTTAATTTTTTTTGCAAAAAACATATACATCACTGATTTTATGTACATTACATTAATAAATATGAATTGTACCATCTATATATTCGCAACTATACTTACGTAAAGGGAATTTTGCAGGTCCTTTTTCGAGGTAACCACCGGTTAAATTGAATTTCGAATTACAACATTTACAGGTACAATAATAATTATCCTTTTGAGTCCAAATCATAACACAGCTATTAGCTTCGTTTGTACAAGTTCTATCGTATGCAACAAAGTCATCTACAGCCTCTTCTATTTTAACACGATATACTATAATTCCATTTTGCAAATAGCCTCCATTACAAATTATGGCATTATATGGTGCTAGTAATTTTGAATACTCAGGATCTTGGTTAATATCTGTTAACCAAATATTTACTCCAACTTTTGGAACTGGATTTTGATCTTTATTTTTACAGCCCAAAATCATTAAGCTAAGAATTATTAATAATAAAATACGCCTTATCATTATATATCGATTTAATAAATAAAATACTATTTTTACAAATAATTTACACAAAAGTAGTTAATTGTAGATAAACACAATAAAATGAAAAAACATAGTTTACTTCTATTAGTAATTATTCTCTCTTTTTTATCCATAAATGTATTTGGTCAAGCTTCTGAATCGGATGGTCGACGAAAAGACGTTGCAGATAAAGATAAAGCATGGACTCCGTCGGCAAGTCCAGAAAAAAAAGCTGAAAAACGTAATCAAAAAAGAAGAAAAGCAATTGATCCGAACAAACAACTTACAAAAAAAGAACTTGGCAAAAAGTTAAAACAAGACGAAATTGATAAAAAGAAAAATTACGAACAATTTCATGATAAATTACAAAGCAAAAAAGTAAGAAAACGCATGAAAGAAAATTCAAAAAAATCAGTAGGATATAATAATGGAGAACGGCCATCTTTCTGGCGTAAAGTTGGAATTTGGTTTAGAAAAAAGAAATAAAAACGCTAATTGTTAATTAATTTTATTATTCCGATTTTGTTTTGTGAATAGAAAATATAGTATCTTTGTAGCCTAAAATTTTGAGGAGAATCTTGTGTTGGACACAGGGTTCTTTTTATTTTGTATTTACCTAACTACTTTATAGTATGTCAAATTATTCTTACGTTACAGAAGAAGGATTGAAAAGAATGAAAGAAGAACTCGATCATCTTATTAGTGTGGAGAGACCTAATGCTTCAAAACAAATAGCCGAAGCTCGCGACAAAGGCGATTTATCGGAAAATGCTGAATACGATGCTGCTAAAGAAGCTCAAGGATTATTAGAATTAAAAATTTCTAGATTAAAAGAAACCTTAGCAAATACTAGAATAATAGATAACAGTTTAGTTACTGATTTAACAATTGTTCAGATTTTATCGAAAGTTAAAATCAAAAACACAAAAAATGCAGCAACAATGAATTATATGCTTGTTTCGGAATCGGAAGCAGATTTAAAACAAGGTAAAATATCGCTTAGCACACCAATTGCAAAGGCACTTATGGGCAAACGAGTTGGCGATATTGTAGAAGTTAAAGCCCCAGCTGGAATTATGAATTTCGAAATAATTGAAATAACTCGATAAACGTTATGGCGACCATTTTCACAAAAATCATAAATGGAGAAATTCCTTGTTACAAGGTTGCCGAAAATAACGATTTCTTTGCTTTTTTGGATATTTCGCCATTAGCAAAAGGACACACTTTAGTTGTATCTAAAACCGAAATAGATTACATTTTTGACTTGGATGATGAAACTCTAGCAAAAATGATGGTGTTTTCAAAAACTGTAGCAAAAGCAATTGAGAAAGCAATACTATGCTCAAGAATTGGAATTGCTGTTATTGGACTTGAGGTTCCTCATTGCCATATTCATTTATGTCCAATAAATGGAATTGGCGATTTAGATTTTAGTAAAGCAAAACTTAAGTTATCGCAAGAAGAGTTTACCGAAATTGCGAAAAACATAGCGAAAAATATCGCATAAAAAAAGGAGACCAATTGGTCTCCTTTTTTATTTTAATTAATCTTTGCTAACTGACTTTTTAAACCGCTATACTCAATCAAATCGCATTTTAATGAACCTACAAATAGATTAAACTCTATTCGAAGTGGAATGAAATTTTGATCGTTTGACACCCAAAAAGTCATATCATCGGGTGTGTCGAAAATCCTACCAGCTTCAACTATTGGTCGAAATTTTAAAGCTTTAAATTTTCCAGCTTTGGTTTCAATATTTTCTTTTCCTAAATATCTAACTGCAATTGGATACACTTTATCATCGAAATAAGTATTGAATTTAATAGTATCTCCTAATTTAGCATTTCCAAACAATGCTCTTCGAGAATAATAAAATGCAGAAACAAAATCAAAAATATTTTTCGGTACGTCTTGAATGCCTTTTCGTTTACTTTTTATTTGACTTCTAGTATGTAAAAAGGTAATTTCATCATAAAAGCGATATTTTTTCTCAGCTATATTTCTAATTGCTAATACAGGTTTGCCAGTATTTTCATCTATATAACTTTCATAAACATCATTAATATTAAATAATTTATCGGCTAAACCATCTGTTTTTGCGACAGCTTTAGCGTGTAAAATATTTCGACCTTCGACATTTGTTTTTGTTATACTTAACGATGCTGTTCCACCATCGAGCCAGCCATAATACATTAGATATTTAAGTTTTTCACCTTCAACATAGGCATTATTGGGAATTCTTTGATCTAATTCAACATCAACATCGGTGAATGCACTTAAAAGTGTAATTGTTCCGATTAAAAATGCTATCTTTTTCATAGTAGTATATTTTAGATTAATACTACTTTGGCGAAGGCAACTAACGTGCCAATATTATTTTTGTTGAACGATTTTTATTTCGACTTTACGTTGTGAAGCCATTTGAATTTCTTCTTTATCAGAGACATTGCTTGATACAGGGACTTCTGGAGATAAAACTGCAAATTTAATACCTGATTTTAAAATTCCATCTTTGTAGTTTTCAATAAAATGCATGACATTATCGACTCTTCGTTGCGCCAATTGTGTATTATAGATTTGATTCCCAGTTGGACTTGTAAATGCTTTTAGTTGAATTTCGAACTTATTACCCTTTTTAATTGAAAGGCTAAGTTGATTAAGGACTTCAATAAATTCAGAAAAAGATTTTTGAATTTGGAGTACAGAAAAATCTTTGCTTTTAGATTCTGGATTTTTTAAATAGTTTAATAATAAGGTTTCGTAATCGGAATTTGAATTAATATCTGGTTGATTATGATCGAAATAAATGCCATAATTATTCGAATTTGATGCTACTTGAGAATTTACAGTAATCGATTCATTAAGAACCAGACTTTGTTTAATTGATGGATTTGCCGAAATAGGCAATTTTAATTGTATAGAGTCTTTTTTATGTATTGTCTTCGTTGTATCTAAAGCATTATTAAAGTAATAAAAATCATTAAAATAATAATTATTACCATCAATTTTTATAGGTTCTCGATCTGAGGTAAAATAACTTCTTTTTTTATTTTGACTTATAGTATAATAAACTTCGTTAAATGAACTATTTATTGGCAATCCTACATTTTTGGGATCAGACCAATTACCTGGAAAACCAGCAGATGAAAAAATATCGAAACCACCATATCCTTTATGTAGTTCGGAACTAAAATATAAAGTTGTAGAAACTGTATCATAAAATGGGGTTACTTCATCTCCAATGGTATTTATTGTTGGTCCTAGATTTACTGGTTTTAGGAATCGATTATATAACCATTGCGAATACCAAATATCAAGATTTCCTTGTCCCCCAGGACGATCGGAAACATAAAACAGATAATCTTTCCCAGCAATTTTAGTAAAATATGGTTGAGTACTTCGATAACCTTCAAGATTTATTTGCTCTGGACAAAGTACAGGTTTTTTCCATTTCATTGAATCAAATACACAAGTATAGATTTTAAAATCAAGGCTTCCAATAGTATCGGTACATGCACAGAAAAATGCAGTTTTTTTATCAGTTGAAATGCTAAAGTCAATAACATCAAGTTTCATTTCGTTTATATTTCGAATTAGCGATTCGTAAATATAAACATGCTTATTGAAAAACATTTTGGCAGGAAATTCAGTGCTATCTTTATTTGGACTTAATGCACTGTATATTAAGATAGAATCCTCAAATTCTGCAATATTAATTTCGCTAAACATAGTATTTATTGGTGCAGAAAGCTTATGAATATCTGTTTTTGTTAATAGATTATTTTTCATTGCAAAATCGCAGCTTAATATCTGTTTCTGAGATTTTATGTTGTATTCTGAATTTTCGGTAAAAAAATGATTGTAATACTTATACGACGACATTGCATCACTGTATTGTTTTAATGTTTTTTGCAATTCAGCTTGATAAAAATAAGCCATTGGATATTTTCCAGGACTTTTAGTTATTACTTCGGTAAAAGACTCTAAAGCACGTTCGTAGCTATGAGCAAAATATAAAGATTCGGCAAGTTTGAAAGTTATAGCAGTAACATCTGGAATCATATTATGCGATTCGTCGAAGAGTTTAGCAGCTTGATAAAAGTTTTTCTTACTAAATTCAATCTGACCTTGATCGTAAAATCGATTATAATTTTGCGAAAAACATTGAAAAACAATTGTAGTTAAAAGTAAAACCAAAAGTTTTTTCGTCATATTTTCAATGTTTTATAGATCATTTACTCAATATTTTTTTGATAGTAGACTACATAACTATCCAAATCGATGCATACTAAATTTCCTTTTCCTGGAAATCGATCGGCAAAAACACATCCATTGTCAATATTTATAACACTTGCGTTCTTTTTTACCGATTTTTCTATATCAGAAAGTATTATTGGAGTATGGCCAATAATAACTCTTTTATTCCCTAAATATTTTGGGTTAGATTTAAAATCACGCATCGAAATCATTGCAATAAGATTTTCGAAAGGATTAGCGTTGAAATCGAAACCTGCATGAACCAAAAACTGATTTGGTAATTCAAAATAAAAAGGAAGTCCATTTAAGAAGTCAAAATACTTCTGTTTCATCTTTTTATGCCGGTCGAAAAGGAAATGCAGATTATTCTTACTCACAAATATTCGAGGCTCTTCTTCATCAAGTTTATCTACTATATTTAGTAAATAATGTTCGTGATTACCACGCAAACAAAAGATATTTTTACTTATTTCTTGACCATGAATTAAAAAATCGAGCACCAATTCTGAGTGTTTTCCTCGATCTATCATATCGCCAAGAAAAAACAATTGATCGTCGTCGGTTGCCTTTATTTTATTGAGTAATGCTAATAAGGTTTTGAAACATCCATGAACATCGCCGAAGGCAAATCGTCGACCTTTCGAAGGTGGAATTTCGTATGTAATTTGTTGAGAGTCCATGTGTCAAATATACTAACTGTTTTGAAAGTGTAGTTACTACGCATTCAAAATTATGATGGATTTTTATCTATCTTTGTTTAACGGTGATAAACCTAATTTAAAAACATAGAAATGAGTACAGATTTAAGAATAGATTTATTAAAAATAATTAGCGAAACAGCTGGTGCTCCAGGATTTGAAAATAGAATTCGTGAAGTCATAATAAAAGAAATCACAGCAAATGTCGATTCTATTACGATCGATAATATGGGAAACATTGTTGCTTTTCGTAAAGGAAAGCAATCTAAAAAAATAATGTTAGCAGCACATATGGACGAAATTGGATTTATTGTTTCGCACATTGATGATAATGGATTTATTCGTTTTATACCACTTGGTGGATTTGACCCAAAAACACTTACAGCACAACGAGTTATAATTCATGGCAAGAAAGATATTATTGGAGTTATGGGTTCAAAACCAATCCATTTAATGTCGGAAGATGAAAAAGGGAAAGCGATGAAACTTACGGATTATTACATCGATCTTGGAATGAAAAAAGAAGAGGTTGTGAAAATTGTTTCGATAGGAGATTCTGTTACTCGCGAACGAGAACTAATTGAAATGGGCGATTGTATAAATGGAAAATCGCTTGATAATAGAATATCAGTTTATGTTTTAATTGAAGCTATTGCTCAACTAAAAAACACCGAGTTACCTTTCGATACATACGCTGTATTTACCGTTCAAGAAGAAGTTGGATTACGTGGCGCACAAGTTGCAACGTTGCAAATTCAACCCGATTTTGGAATTGCAATAGACACAACAATAGCATTCGATGTACCTGGAAGTCAAGCTCACGAACAAGTTTCGAAATTAGGCGAAGGTGCTGCAATAAAAATAATGGATTCATCGGTAATTGCCGATCAGCGAATGGTTGCATATTTAAAAAAATCGGCCGATGATGCTGCAATAAAATGGCAACCAGAATTATTACCCGCTGGAGGAACTGATACAGCAAATCTTCAAAAGATGGTTAAAGGTGGAGCAATTGCTGGGGCGATTTCAATTCCTACTAGACACATCCATTCGGTTATCGAAATGGTACATAAATCGGATGTAAAATTTGCAATTGCATTATTAGCCGAAGCTGTTAAGAATATTGATAAACTGATTGTGTAAAAAAAGAATCGTCGGAATCAATTTAGGGTGGCTAAACGTATTCCGACGAATTCAAAAAGGAAGCTATTAATTAAAATGTAACAGATAAGCAAATATAGTCAAAAACTCAGAAATAGATAACTTAAAGCCACGAAAAATTTGAGATTTTTAAAATTTTGCTAATTATGTAAAATGCTACTGTACTAATTAAATTTAACAACACTGATTATGAGTATTTTCAACGCTCAACATAAAATCATTGAAATCATTGAACATGATTGTGATTTACTTCCGGTATTACATCGATTTGGAATAAAACTCGGTTTTGGCGATATTACTGTTGCTCAAGCTTGCACACAAAATAACATCGATTCTGGATTTTTTCTTGGAATTTTAAATGTTTATCATAGCGAAAATTATTTTCCGGAACATAAATTTACACATTTCAAAATCACCGATATTGTTGCATATCTTGTTGAAACACACAAATATTACAGAGAATATATTTTGCCAGAAATTGAACGATTATTTAATCTTTTAATTCAGCAAAATTCTAATCAAAACGAAATTCTGATGTTACTTGAAAGGATGTTTGTGAACTTTAAAAAAGAATATTACAAGCATATTGAAAATGAGGAAAAACAGATTTTCCCATTAATTCTTGAATTAAATAGAAAAGTACATTCAGGAATTCCGATTCAAAAAAATCTTGGTGATTTTAATTTTGTAAATATCCATTCGCAACTCGACGACAAAATAATAGATATTAAAAACCTATTAATTAAATATTTACCTCCACTTAAAGACGCAAATAATTGTAATGCATTTGCAATTGCAATTTTCAGATTCGAAAAAGATATAAAAGACCATGCTCGAATTGAAGAAAGAATTCTTTATCCAAGAGTAAATGCACTTATTTTAAATTCGACAGCAAGCAATGACAAATAAAAAAGTTCATATCATACTTTTTAATCGCTCCGAAACGATTTTAAAAGGCTTGTACTCGATTGTCGTCGAATTGGGAATTGAACCGATTTTGATTAAATCTGTCGAAGATTTTTTCGATTATCCCCATTTGTTGGGATACTTAATAATTGTAATTCCCGAAGATTTGTTGGAAGAAAATCAAGCGTTTATTGAAAACCATTATGATAAAGCCGATACTATTAAATTCCTGATATTCAGTAATAATTATTCATCTACAGATAACATTAATATCAACGACAGTGTAGAAATTATTCATCAAAAATTACAACAAGGAATATCATCATTTACTGATGAAGAAATTCAAAATCATACACCCGAATTAACACCACGAGAAATTGATGTTTTAAAATTAGTAGCTCTTGGATATACAAACAAAGAAATTGCTAACGACTTATTTATCAGTACACATACTGCAATTTCGCATCGCAAAAACATTTCCGAAAAATTGGGAATCAAAACCATTTCGGGACTAACCATGTATGCCGTAATTAAGCAAATTATTGAAATTAAAGATATAAATACCGACAATTTAAAATAAACCCCAACATTAAGGGATTACATTCGCTATTCCAAGAACATACTTTTGTATCAGTATAAATCTAAAATGTATAATGATGAAAAAGTATTTATTATTGGGAATTATGGCAAGTGTGTTGACAATGAATGCTCAAGACAGATTATTTACGTATACCTATCAATCGGGAGTATTGAATAGTGGACAAAAAGAAATGGAAGTTTGGACAACAATTGCAAATGGTCGCGATCATTTTTATAGAGGAATTGAACACAGAATGGAATTCGAAGTTGGACTTGGAAGCAATTTGCAAACATCCGTTTATTTAAATTACGGCTACAATACGGCAGTTGATGAAGAAAATGGGACTCAAAATCTAGTAAATGAAACTGAATATAGTGTATCGAACGAATGGAAATTAAAAATGAGCGATCCGGTCGCAAATAGAATTGGTTCTGCACTTTATTTAGAAGCTGAATTATCGCCAATTGAAATGGCTTTGGAAGGTAAAATTCTTTTAGATAAACAATTTGGAAAAGTAACGAGTGCATTAAATCTTGTTGGAGAAGTTGTTAACGAAAAAGATTTTGTAAGCGATGGAACTTCAATAAAGACTAACAACCTCGGAGAATTAAATCTCGAATGGAATTATGGATTATCGTACAAAATTAAAGAACATCTTGGAATTGGTTTTGAAGCATTTAATCAAAATCAAATAGTTAGCTCAAAATGGTCAAATTCAGTTTTTTTGTTGGGACCATGTTTTTCGTATTCGACTAATGGATTTTGGGTAAATATAAGTTGTATGCCACAACTTGCAGATTTTAAAGGCAATGGATTAGAATTAACAGATCACGAACGTTTACAAACTCGAATATTATTATCTTATGCATTCTAAAAAATTAATTATTGGTGTGGCTCTAGCAATTGGAGTTACAGGCTGTGTTGCAACACAGTTGTATGTTCCTAGCGAAAACGATGCTACGGCAAGTAATGTCTCTTTACAAAACCTCCAAAAAGGAAGAGAATTATATGTTAGTTCTTGCGCATCTTGTCATGGTTTAGTTGATCCTTTGAAATTGACAAAAGACAAATGGGAGAAAAAAATGGTTTCGATGCAGAAAAAAGCAAAAATCGATGACACAAAAAAAGATTTGATTTTACATTATATTGAAGCTAAATGCAAGCCTCAATAGTTGTTTTTCAATGATATTCTTTACATTTGCACCTTAAATAATAAAATAAAATGAGCACTAAAAATCTACCTTTCAACAAGGAATTTATTCAAAAAGTGATTGAAAATAATCCAACGCCATTTCATATTTACGATGAAAAAGCATTTCGTGCAAACGCTCGCAAATTAGTTGATGCATTCTCGTGGAACAAAGGCTTTAAGGAATATTTTGCGGTAAAAGCAACGCCCAATCCATATTTGATGAAGATTTTGAAAGCCGAAGGATTTGGTGCTGATTGTAGTTCTGGTCCAGAAATGGAGTTGGCTGCAAGCGTTAATTCTATTGGAGAAGATATAATGTTCACGTCGAACGATACTCCTGCCGAAGAATTTATTCAAGCAAAAAAACTTGGTGCAATTATTAATCTTGATGATATTTCTCATATCGAATTTCTTGAAAAATGTGATGGATTACCTGATTTGATTTGTTGTCGTTACAACCCAGGTTCTTTGAAAGAGGGAAACCATATTATTGGTCATCCAGAAGAAGCGAAATATGGATTTACCCGCGAGCAATTGTTCGAAGGCTACAAAATGTTAAAAGTAAAAGGAGTTAAACGTTTTGGAATCCATACAATGGTGGCTTCTAACGAATTAGATCCAGTTTATTTTATAGAAACGGCTGAATTACTTTTCGAGTTATTAATTGCAATTAGCAAAGAAGTTGGCATTACATTCGAATTTGTAAATCTAGGCGGAGGAATTGGAATTCCTTATCGTCCAGAACAATCGGAAGTCGATTTACAAGTTGTAAGTAAAGGAATAAAAGCTTTGTACGATAAAATTATTATTGGCAACGGACATCCAGATGTAAAACTTTACTTGGAATCAGGTAGATTTATAATGGGACCTTACGGTTACTTAGTTACAACCGTTATGCACATGAAAGAAACATACAAAAAATATGTTGGCTTAGATGCATGTATGGCAAATTTAATGCGACCTGCATTGTATGGAGCATATCATCATGTAACTGTTTTGGGAAAAGAAAATACTGACAAATCAGAGACATACGATGTTACTGGTTCATTATGTGAAAATAACGACAAATTTGCAATCGACAGGAATTTACCAAAAACTGAAGCAGGCGATATTATAGTTATTCACGATGCCGGTGCTCATGGACACGCAATGGGATTTAATTATAACGCGAAATTCCGTTCAGCAGAATTATTGTTACGAGAAGATAATTCGGTTGTAGAAATTCGCAGAGCTGAAACGATAAAAGATTATTTTGCAACCTTGAATTTTGATGGGTTGAAAACCTTTGGGGTATAAATGTAGAGACGCACGTCGTGCGTCTCTACATTTATACATGAGACGTTGCGTGCAACGTCTCTACAATATTTGCCTAATTTCGTTAGCTAAAACCTTCATTTTATCGATAGTTGATTGAAGATTTCCGCAACAATGTTTTTTGTCTTCTAACAAGATTTTTCCGTCAACAATTACGGTATCAACATCATGTCCGCAAAGTGCATATACAATTTGCGAATATACATTATACAATGGTTGTGCATGTGCTTGATTGATATCTACAATAATTAAATCGGCGCACTTCCCTACTTCAATTGAACCAGTAATTTCATCAAGAGAAAGAGCTTTTGCTCCATTTATTGTTGCCATTTTTATTACGTCTTTTGCATTTCCCGCTGTTGGATCGTGATGATTCAGTTTATGAATTAAAGCAGCAACTTTCATTTCGGTAAACATATTGAGCGAATTATTACTAACTGCTCCATCGGTCCCTAAAGCAACATTACCACCTGCCCTTTGCATAAAAGGAACTGGAGCCACTCCACTTACAAGTTTTAGATTGCTTTGTGGATTATTTACGACATTAACCTTTTTCTGAACCATTAAAGCGACATCTTCTTCGCTGAAAAACACACAATGAGCTGCAATTGTTTTTCCATCGAGACAGCCAATTCTATCTAAATTTTGCAATGGAGTTACTCCATTTTGCTCAATACATTTTTCGTATTCGAACGATGTTTCTGAAAGATGAATGTGATATGGAACATCGTATTTATTTGCTAGTTCTCGTCCTTTTTTAAGCCATTCTTCCGAACAAGTATAGGGGCTGTGCGGTCCAAATGCAAAGTTTATAAGTTGCGAGTTTTTATATTTTTCGATTTGTCGAATCGTAAAATCAAGCGCATGTTGTGGAGTTGGATTATTGGGAACAGGAAAATCTAAAATTCCTTCGCTTAATAAGCAACGTATTCCTATTCGTTCGCAAATAGTTGCTATTTCATCTTCGAAATAATACATATCGGCAAAGCAAGTTGTACCGAAGCGAATCATTTCGTATATGGCAAGTTCAGCACCAAGTTTTACATTTTCGGCATTCAAAAATTTTGCTTCGGCAGGGAAAATATATTCGTTTAACCATTTTTGCAAAGGCATGTCGTCGGCCATTCCTCGAAACATTGTCATCGGAATGTGCGTGTGTGCATTTATTAGACCTGGCATCACAATATTTCCTTTGGCATCAATAGTTTTTTTAATTATAAAACCTTTTGAGATTTCAACATCGCCAATTGCAACAATTTTACCTTGAGATACTATTATCGAACCAGTTTCAATAATTCTTTCGTCTTTATCGATTGTAACGATTAAAGCATTTTGTATAAGTAAATCTGCGTTCATTTTTTAGAAATCTTTATAGAGCAAATACTTGCTTCTTATTGTTTTAAAGGCATCGAGCTCGCTTTTCCAACTTGCTCGAATTTGAGCTTCTGGAACATTATCGATAATTTGTTGTTTTAATTCTTCGTTTCCACAAAGACGATTAAAGAATGAGGTAAAGAAAACTTGCTTTTCTTTAAGAGTCGTATTTTTATAGGCAAACCGAACAATCTCGATATTTATTTTACCTTCTTCGTAAGTTGGGAAAGCTCGTTTTGAACGATAATCGATTGCATTACAAGTTTGCCCGATAAATAAAGGAACTTTGCAAACACCAGGAATACTTCTAGGCTTAAAGGTAAATCCATTTACATTAAACCCAGGATGTCCAACAACTTGAAATGGATAATCGGTGCCACGTCCAATACTCATCACTGTACCTTCGAATAAACAAAGTGTAGGATATAATTGAATTGATAATGCATTCGGCAAATTAGGTGATGGTTTAACAGGAATATCGGTTTTTAAAGAATGAGTATATCCTTTACATTCGATAACAGTAAGTTTGCAACGTATACCAGCAGCTAACCAACCTTCTCCATTAACCATTTTAGCATATTCTCCTATTGTCATTCCATATACAATTGGAACAGGATGCATTCCTACAAACGATGTAAATTGTTTTTTTAAAACAGGGCCATCAATATAATATCCATTGGGATTGGGACGATCGAGAACAACAAAAGGAACATTAGATTCGGCACATGTTTCCATCACATAATGCATAGTAGAAATATAGGTGTAAAATCGAACTCCAACATCCTGTATATCAAAAACAACAATATCAATTCCAAGTAAATCTTCCTTCTTTGGTTTATGGTAATTACCATATAATGAAATAACGGGGAGTTTGGTAAGTGAGTCGACCGAATTTGTTACAGCTTCACCAGCATCAGCGAGACCTCGAAAACCATGTTCTGGACTAAAAATAACCTTAATTTTTATACCAAGAGAAAGTAAAGAATCGACAATATTTTTCTTATTAATTAAAGATGTGTGATTTGCAACAACAGCAACATTTTTGCCTTTTAGCAATGGAAGATATTGTTCCGTTCTGTTGTCTCCTGGAATAATTCCAGATTGAGCAAACGTTTTCGAAATCAATAAAAAACTCAAAAACCAAAGACGAAACCGATGCTTCATATTTTTGTTTTATATTTGTGCCAAATCTACTAAAAAGTGATGATTTGAATCTAGAACTTTTTATTGCCCGAAAAATTTTGTCGGGCAACAACCATGCAAATATATCAAAACCAATTATAAAAATTGCAAAGATTGCAATTGCAATAAGTGTTGCCATGATGATTCTATCGGTGGCAATAGTTACAGGCTTTAAATCTACTATTCGAAATAAGGTAATTGGCTTTGGTGCACATTTGCAAATGGTTAATTATGAGATAAATTCGTCATACGAAATGTCTCCTATTAACAAAAATGTAGATTGTATTCATAAGATTAAAAAGTTAAAAGGAATTAAACATGTTCAAGCTTTTGCAATAAAATCTGGAATAATTAAAACGAAAGATAAGGTTCAAGGAGTTGTTTTAAAAGGAATAGGATCGGATTTCGATTGGACATTTTTTAAAGATAATTTAGTTGAAGGCAATACATTTAAAATTAGAGATGATAGTCCAACAAACAACGTTTACATATCGAAATATTTTGCAAATCTTTTAAATTTAAAGCTAGGACAGATATTTACAACATCATTTATTCCTAAATCAACAACAGAAAGTATTCGATATAGAGTTTTTAAAGTTGCTGGTATTTATTGTACTAATTTCGAAGAATACGATAAAAAAATTATTTTGGCAGATATTTCACATATTCAAAAATTAAACAACTGGAACAAAAATCAAATTGGTGGATACGAAATCTCGATTGACGATTTTGATAAACTACCACAAATGGCACAAGCTGTTCAAGATGAAGTTGGTTATGGCTTTTTACCAGATGGCTCGAAACTCAAATTACAGACTATCACAGAATTGAATCCACAAATTTTCGATTGGCTTTCGTTACTCGATATGAATGTTTGGGTGATTTTAATTTTGATGATTCTGGTTGCTGGAATGAATATGATTTCGGGGCTTTTAGTCATCATTCTTGAAAAAACAAATATGATTGGAATCTTAAAATCGCTTGGAGCAAAGAATGTAAGTATACGTAAAATATTCCTCTACAATGCAGCGTTTATTGTGGGCTGGGGATTAATTTGGGGAAATATTCTTGGTGTTGGATTATGTGTTTTACAATATTATTTTAAAATAATTCCCTTAAATGCCGAATCGTATTTTATTAGTTATGTGCCAATAAATTTACAAATTATACCATTAGTACTTTTAAATATTGGAACTTTGGTCGTAACAATTTTGATGTTACTTTTGCCATCGTATATTGTTACAAGTATAAGTCCTGCGACTGCAATAAAATTTGAATAAATAAGTGACAACTCGCGAGTTGTCAATACAAAATATCACAATTTATAAAATTAAAATAATGTTATACCTAACACCACAACACTGGCCCGATTACGAATTAATTGACTCGGGCGAATTCGAAAAACTCGAACGATTTGGGAAATTCATAACCATTCGACCTGAGCCCCAAGCAATTTGGGACAGAACACTTTCTTACAAAGAATGGGAAAAACGTGCAACTGTAAAATTTAATTTCAGATCTAATAATTCGGGCGATTGGGAAAAATATGGTTCGATGCCAGAAGAGTGGACAATTGGATATCAGCCACTTTCATTGGCATTTAAATTAAAACTTACTAGCTTTAAACATGTTGGTGTATTTCCAGAACAAGCTGTAAATTGGGATTATATTTCGCAAAATGTAAAAAAGCTTGGCGTTCCAGAACCTAAATTTTTAAATCTTTTTGCTTATACAGGAATATCATCGGTAGCAGCAAGAGCAGCTGGAGCAAAGGTTACACATGTTGATTCGGTGAAACAAGTTGTTACTTGGGCAAACGAAAATCTTGCATTATCGAACAAAGTTGATATTCGATGGATAGTTGAAGATGCACGTAAATTTGTACAAAAAGAAATAGCTCGTGGAAATACCTATAATGGCATTATTCTCGATCCACCAGCATTTGGTGTTGGAGCAAAAGGCGAAAACTGGAAATTAGAACGAGATATTAATCAACTTTTGAAAGAAGTAGCACAACTACTCGATCGTAAAAATTATTTCTTAATTCTAAACTCTTATTCACTAAGTTTTTCGAGTTTAATATTAGAAAATCTTATAAACGAAATTTTTAAAGATTTTAAAGCACGCAAAGAATATGGTGAATTATATTTACAAGATTCCTTTAAAAAGAAATTACCTTTAGGTGTTTTTGCAAGATTTAGTAGTGCAATAGAGTAATTATTTTCGCATAAGTAACGGAATATTAACCGTCTAAAAACGGTCGTTCACCGATTTTATGAATAAAAACAAATCGAAAAAATGTGTATCTTTACGCCTCAAAATAAAAAGGGCTTAATAACAAATAAAATGGAGTTCACAGCAAAGCAAATCGCACAACTTTTGAATGGGGCGATAGAAGGAAATGGCGATGTAACTATTTCAACTTTAGCTAAAATAGAAGAAGGAAAACCTGGAGCATTATCGTTTTTGGCAAATCCAAAATACACAGGTTATGCATATACGTCTAATGCATCTGTTTTACTCGTAAACAAAACATTTGTAGCAGAAAAACCAATTTCGGCAACAATTATTCGTGTTGAAGATGCTTATTCGGCATTTGCGAAACTACTAACAATGTTCCAAAAAGGAATAATTAAAAAACGTAAAGTTTCGAAAACAGCAAGAGTATCAAAATCGGCTAAAATTGGTAAAAATGTATATATTGGCGAATTCGTTTTTATTGGCGAAAACGTTATAATTGGCGACAATTCAACTATTTTCCACAATGTAACAATTCACGATAATTGCAAATTAGGAACTAACACTTTAGTTCATTCAGGATGTGTTTTCTTAGAAGATTGCGAGATTGGAAATGATTGTATTTTCTTAGCTGGAGCTGTTATTGGTACCGATGGATTTGGATTTGCACCACTTAAAGAAGGCGGATATGCAAAAATTCCACAAACAGGAAATGTTGTTATAGAAAATGATGTTGAAATTGGGTCTAATGCTACTGTAGATAGAGCTACAATGGGTTCAACATTCATAAGACGCGGTGCAAAAATCGATAATCTAACCGAAATTGCGCATAATTGCGAGATTGGCGAAGACACCGTAATTGTTGGTCAAACAGGAATTGCTGGTTCTACAAAAATTGGCAAAAATGTGATGATTGGCGGACATACCGGTATTAACGGACATATTAGAATAGGAGATAATGTTCGCATTGCAGCAAAATCGGGTGTGATGACAAGTGTTGAAGACGGCGAAATTGTTATGGGATCGCCAGCCTACAATGCATTGAAATACAAAAAGTCATACGTACATTTTAAAAATCTCGATAAATTAGTAGCTCGCATTACAGAGTTAGAAAACGAGATTAAAGCATTAAAAGGAAATAAATAATCCTTTATAAATTTAGTAATCACTGGCTCTTGCCTGAAAAATATTTCCCTATGGATTCTAATGAGTCTACCTCAATAAAATTAAATACAATAGACGAAGCACTACAAGATCTTCGCGATGGCAAAGTAATAATTGTTGTCGATAACGAAGATCGGGAAAACGAAGGAGATTTTGTTTGTGCTGCCGAAATGATATCTCCAGAAATAGTTAATTTCATGGCAACCCATGGACGTGGACTAATTTGTGCATCACTTCCCGAAGATCGTTGCAATGAATTAGATCTTGAATTGATGGTAGGTACAAATACATCGTTACACGAAACTCCTTTTACTGTTTCGGTCGATTTAATTGGTCAAGGATGTACAACCGGTATATCTGCATCCGATCGTTCAAAAACAATTCAAGCGCTTGTCAATCCAAATACAAAAGGAAGCGACCTTGGTCGTCCTGGACATATTTTTCCATTACGTGCTAGAAACAAAGGTGTATTAATACGTGCTGGACATACCGAAGCAGTTGTCGATTTAGCAAGAATGGCTGGTTTAAAACCAGGTGGTGCACTTGTTGAAATAATGAACGAAGATGGTACAATGGCTCGTCTTCCTCAATTACTCGAAATTGCAAAAAAATTCGATCTTAAAATAATCTCAATAGCTGAATTAATAGCCGTTCGTTTACAAAGCGAAAGCCTTATTGAAATGGGCGATAGAGTTAAACTTCCAACAGATTTTGGCGATTTTGATATTATTCCTTTCCGTCAATTATCTAACGGACTTGAGCACGTTGCTTTAGTAAAAGGAAGTTGGACTGTCGATGAAGCAATTTTGGTTCGTGTACATTCATCGTGTGCGACAGGCGATATTTTTGGTTCGATGAAATGCGACTGTGGACCTCAACTTCACAAAGCAATGGAAGAAATTGAATTGGCTGGCAAAGGAGTTGTTGTTTATATGAATCAAGAAGGTCGTGGAATTGGCCTTTTCAATAAATTAAAAGCATACAAATTACAAGAGGAAGGTTTCGATACTGTTGATGCAAACCTAAAACTAGGTTTTGCAGAAGATGAACGCGAATATGGTGTTGGAGCACAGATTCTTCGTTCTGTTGGTGTAAAAAAAATGCGACTAATGACAAACAATCCGCTTAAACGTGCTGGACTTGAAGGATACGGATTAGAAATGGTAGAAAATGTGCCTATTATAATTCCATCAAACCATCATAACGAGTTTTATATAAAAACGAAAGTTGCCAGAATGGGGCATTTGTTTCATTTGTAAAAATTTAAAATTATGAAAAAAATATTTTATATTCTATCGATTTTAGCTCTAACAACAATTGTTGTTTCTTGTTCACATTCAACAAAAACAGAAACTAAAGTTAAAACTGGTAAAGTTTATTATACATGTCCTATGCATTCTGACATAAAATCCGATAAACCAGGTAAATGTCCTAAATGTGGTGATATGGATTTAGAAAAGGTTGAAAAATAAAAATCCTATCAAAACAATAGTTTATTTTCCAATACATAACACTTTCTTTTTCTTACAGTTACACTTGCAAACTTAAATACTTAAAAAAAATAATAGTTTGATTCTGTTATTTTTAGAGTATATTTGCGTCGAAAATCTGCATTTTAGAATTTACTATTTTAAAAATTGCAGAAAATTAGATGAAGAATTGTAAGATATTCACTTCTTTAGCCTTATAAATGGGTTTTGTAGCGTTTTCTTTTTTCTTTAAATTTAGTAAATAAGAATAGTCATTCTTATAATAAACAATCAGTTTCTTTCGAATATGTTTTTAAGTCGAAAGTATACGCAAATGGAGGTATAAAAAAATGAATGCATTAAGACTTGGAGATTTAACGATTAACGTTCCAGTTTTTCAAGGTGGAATGGGTGTTGGAATTTCGTTATCGGGACTTGCTTCGGCAGTTGCAAACGAAGGTGGAGTTGGAGTTATTTCGAGCGCTGGTATTGGGCTAATGTACAAAAAAATGTCGTCGGATTATTTCGAAGCATGTATAATTGGTTTGAAAAAAGAAATAGAAAAAGCTCGCGAAAAAACAAAAGGAATTATTGGTGTAAATATAATGGTTGCAATGACCAATTATGCCGATATGGTCAAAACAGCACTTGCAGAAAAAGTTGATATAATTATTTCTGGAGCAGGAATGCCACTCGATTTACCAAAATACAGAGAACAATTTAGCAAAACAAAATTAATTCCTATTGTTTCGTCAAGTAGAGCTGCAAAGCTTATTTGTGAGAAATGGAAATCGCTTTACAATTATTTACCTGATGCAATTGTTGTTGAAGGACCAAAAGCTGGTGGACATCTTGGATTTAAAAACGAACAACTTGAAGATGAAAATTATTCGATTCAAGAATTAATTCCACAAGTTTGTAAAGAAGTTGAAATAATAGAGAAAACATACGATCAAAAAATCCCGGTTATTGCCGCTGGAGGTATATACACTGGAGAAGATATTTATAACATTATGAAACTTGGTGCATCGGGTGTTCAAATGGGAACTCGTTTTGTAACCACAGAAGAATGCGATGCAGATGCTTCATTCAAACAAATGTATATCGATGCTAAAGAAGAAGATATTGAAATAATAAAAAGCCCTGTTGGAATGCCTGGTAGAGCTATTCATAACGATTTCTTAACGAAAGTTAAAAATGGAGAAAAAATGCCTATCGATTGCAAATTCCATTGCCTAAAAACTTGTGACTGGAAAACAAGTCCATATTGTATTATCTTAGCACTTTACAGTGCATATAATGGAAATATGAATACTGGGTATGCATTTGCTGGCCATAATGCCTATAAAGCAACTAAAATCGAATCCGTAAAATCAATTTTTGAATCTTTACATTTAGAATATTCTTTGGTAGCGAAAGCTTAACGAAGAAAAGCTTTTTTACTTCGCCTTCTTTTCAGGAATCTGAATTGGAGGCGTTGTTGTTTTTGGACTTTCTTGTAGATCCCATTCAACTTTATTTTCCCAACCAGCCTTAATACTTACTATTTCGTTTTTGTATTGTATTTTCTCTGCTTGACGATTTTCTGAGAATAATCCTGTATCCCATTTTTTATTACCATTCTTATCATAAACAGCTTTTAGCTTATAGTCTGCTGCTTTTAGATAATTAAATGTAATGGTTGCGTCTACTGATACCGATTTTGAATCAAGTAAAGTCTTGCCTTCTCTGTCCCAAATTTGAATTATTACAGGTACATCTTTTATTCCTTTCATTGAGAGGAAAAGAGTACCATAATCATCTTTCGACGAAATTCCTACAATCATTTGCAAGCTATCGTTACTATTTCCATAGACATCGGTTATTGCTCCAGGAAGTATTGTAAGTTGATATTTCTTCTTATCAATCCATTTAAAATAAATATTTTGTTTTCGGGGATATAAGCTGTCTTGTTTAATAGAAAATCCGGTAATTGGTGTTAAAATATAATTGGATTGCAAACTCTGAGTTTTTATTGAAAACTCTTGATCGACATTATATGTACCGCGAATATCTGTTAATGAATGTTCCTTAACTTTTAAAACATAATCGTTTGCCTTTTGCAGATTATATGCACAAATAAAAAGTGTACGTGGATATTTATTTAATCTCTTAAAATCGCAACGAATATGTGTTTTAGATGTATCTGTTTTTTTAATCAAATAGATTCCCGAAGTATCGAACGATGCTATTGGATTAATCATATATAATGGAATCATTTCGTCGAGACAAAGAGAATTGCTTTGCATTGAAGGTATCACTAATTCCTCGCCACCCGAAGTTGGCAACATTCCACCTAATTTTGGTCGAATAAATAGAAGTGTATCAATTACATTTCCATTAAAATATGCATAAAAGGTAAACGATTTTCTACTTAAAAGTGTTTTATCGGTAATCCAACAAAAAAGCGAATTCGATGTAATATCGCGTTCAGTTATTAGCCAAGAAGATTGCTCTCGATTCTCGAATTTTAGTGAAATAGTATCGCTTGGTAAAAGTGGTTTATCGAAGGTTAACAAAAACTTATTCTTACTAGCTTGATACTTTTTAATATATTGTTTTTCAATAAAATATTTTGGACTATACTTTTTTAATCGAGGTAAACTATGTTTCGAATATGTTTCCTTTTTTGCGGAATCAAGTAAATAAAACCCTCCTTCGGTTGTTTTTATACAACTAGTGTCTACTGCAAGATTTAGAGTTATTTTTGATTTATCGATTGATGCAATAGGTGTACTAATAGTAAAAGGAATTCCACTTGTTACATTAATATTTGCATTATTTCGTAAAGTAGATGTAATTCCACAAATTAATTGACCTTTTTGCTTGTCTTTTCGAGCTTCGTAACGTGGTTTTATGGTATCGGTTAACCACTTTAGAACATTTGCAGTGTCGTGTTTAAAATAATGGAGAACAAATTTTAAAGAATCGTTATCACGAAGCGATTTATCTAATAGCCAATAATAAACGCTGTCTTTTTGTGGACTGAGCTCTTTTTTAATTTGCTTATCAGAAATAGTAATTTTTAAAGGTTCAATAACCAAACTATCTTGAATTAAAGGTATATTAAATACAAACTGCAATTTCTCGCGACGTTCTCTTTTGAAATCAACTAAATATTGCGTTTTCTTTTCTTCAACAAAACTGTATAGCTTAATAGTATTCGGTGTATAGATCGTGTCTATTTTTGAAATAATTGTGTCTCTACAAGGTTTATCTTTCTTAATAGTAATTGAATCTTTAATTGGCATTAGTTTCTTTAAAAGAGAGTCTTTTGTACTACATCTTATCGTATCGGTAACTTTTTTAAATGTAACATTGGGAACTATTAATGAATCATAAAAAGCAAAAGCTTCTTTGGGTTGATTAAATTTCATATCGTTATTTGCATCTTTTAATGCATATAATCTATATTTCGTTTTTTTAATATTTTTTATTTGAAATGCTCCGGTTTTATCGGTTTTTGTAATGAATATTGGCAATTCTTTTCTAGGTGCAGAATCGTTTAAATTTGTATAAAGCATTACATAAGCATCTTCCAACGGTTTATTATTTTCTAAATCAGAAACTGTTCCAGAGATTCGTAATGTATCGATAGTTGGACCAGTTGAAAAGGCAAACGTAAAATTGGACAATACATTCCCAGCATTATTATCTTTTATGGATTTCCCGAAAAAGAACGAATAGGTTGTACTATCTTTTAATTGATTCTTTTCGAACTTTATCTTTAATTTATTACCATCAGCAACAATTTCAGGTGAAGTAGCTAAGGGTGGAGATACTAATAAATTTTGCGAAATATTATCTAATTGAATTAATTCGTCGAATGTTATGACGATTTTCTTAGCATTAAAATTTTTAGAATTATTGAGTGGTTGTTCATTTAAAACTTTAGGAGGTGTAACATCTCTAGGACCACCTGTTGGAATTCCTTGCTTTGCACAACTCCATAAAAGAGCAACAATTGCAATCCAAATAATTGAATTACTATACTTTACATCGATATAAAAAAACGATTTCAATTTTTTGTACTATAAATCTGTTTACAACGGCAAACTTACAAAAAGATTCCCTAAGGTTCGACAAAATAGTTAAAGAAGAACATGCTTATTTAGCTTGATTTCGCTTCAATTCTTCAAGCATTACAATAATTTTATCAAGTTTATCTGTTTCGAGTTTACTTAATTGAATTGAAATTTCTTCGATTTCGCGTTTTGCATCAATATTTGTTTGGTAATCAGCTTGAGCGTGCAATCTATCTCTTTCGCTTTGTCTATTTTGAGACATCATAATTATAGGTGCAGCATAAGCAGCTTGCGTAGAAAACAATAAATTTAAAAGTATAAATGGGTATACATCCCAATGATGCATAAATCCAACAATATTTAATCCCATCCAAAGTATAACAAGAAAGGTTTGAATTATTATAAACTTCCATGATCCCATTCCTTTTGCTACGGAATCGGCCAAATGATTTCCAAAACTAAAACTTTCGTGATGTTGCTCGTGCCAGTTTTTCTTCTTTCCCATAACAAAATGTTTATTTGTACTTTAGATTCCTCTCAAAAGTAATCTATTTCCTTTGTTATATATTGATAACATCCAATTATAGTATATTTGCATAACATAAACAGACTTAAAACTATGCAAAACCATACCTTTATTGCTGTTCTTTTCAGCATTTTTTCAATAGCTTCTTGTTCGAATAAACAAAGCTCATTAGACAAAGGAATTCAAAAACACGAAATTGTATCGAACGAAGCATCGCATAGCTATGAAATATATCTACCTGCTGGTTATGATTCAACAAAAGCATATCCAGTAATATTTTCGTTCGATTCTCATGGAAGTGGATCTACCGCAATTTCTGGGTTCAAACAAGGCGCCGACAGATATGGCTTTATCATTGTTGGTTCAAATCTAATTCGAAATGGAATTCCCGAATACGAAAAGCGTATTTCGGAATTAATATCAGATGTTAAAATTCGATTTATGATTGATAATAAAGCCGTATACACTGCTGGATTTTCGGGTGGTGCAAGAATGGCGAATTATTATGGATTACAAAATCAACTTACTGGAATTATTTCTTGTGGAGCAGGATTTAAACAAAAAGATATTGAAGGTACCGGTGTAAATATTTATGTATATAACATTGCTGGTACACGCGATTGTAATTTTGGTGAAACGGCGTATTTACCAAGTTCGCCCGAGTGTTCATCAGAAAAATACATATCTGTTCAATTTACTGGAATTCACGAATGGCCATCATCATTAGTTTTAACAGAAGCCATTGAATTTATGTACGTTCGATTAGTTTTAGATAAATTACGTGATGAAAGTTCTGTTTCTATCTCATCAATAATAGATGAGAAAAAACAAGAAATAGATAGCCTTAAAAAAACAAACAATAAACTTGCATTATATAAATCTTTAGAAAAAGCTTCCAAGATGTTTGCTGGTAAAAGCGAAGGTAAAGATTTTGCAGATGAACTTACAAATATGAATAATGATAATACATTTATCGAGTCGTTAAGTACTTTAAAACAAGCTTTACAAATGGAAACAATGCTCGATCAGGGATATGTTAGTGCCATGACCGAAGAATCGTTACCTTGGTGGCAAACAGAACTTAAAGCCTTAAAAGATTCTACACAATCGAACAAAAAAGGCGACATGATAGATATGATGTATCGTGCTAAAGCTTATATAGGAATGGTTTGTTTTTCGTTTACAAACAATGCTGCAAAGAAAAAAGATATTCCCCAGCTTGAAAAAATGCTATCGATTTATGAGATGACAGAACCTCAAAACCCCGATTTATACTATTATAAAGCCTATTATTCTTTACTTAAGAACGAGAAAGAAAAAATAGTAGCAAATATGAAAAAGGCTTATGAATTAGGTTTTGAAGATAGTGTACGTTTACAGTCGGATTTCCCCGCTGAGATAGTATCACTTATAAAACAAAAATAATTACAATAGCCCAAGCTTAAGTTGACCTTCTTCCGAAATCATATCTTTATCCCAAGGTGGATCGAAGGTTAGATTAACGTTAATTTCTTCAACACCATCAATTAGCTTTAATCGACTATCGATTTGATACATCAATACATCTGTCATTGGACAATTGGGTGATGTTAATGTCATATCAATAAGAACAGTTGTTCCATCAAGAGTGATTTTATAAATCAGTCCTAATTCGTAAATACTTACTGGTATTTCGGGATCGTATATTGTTTTGAGAACTTCAACTATCTCATTTTCCAATGCTTCTTTATTCTTTTCCATCTTGGTAATTATTGTTCTTGTTTGTATTGAAAAGCCATTGCATAACCTTTCATTTGCTTAATCATAGATACCAATCCATTTGAACGAGTTGGCGATAAATTTTCTTTTAGACCTATTGCATCAATAAAAAATAATTCTGTATTTAAAATTTCTGCTGGAGTATGACCCGACAAAACTTTAATTAATAATGCTACTATTCCTTTTGTAATAAGTGCATCGCTATCGGCAGCATAAATAATTTTACCGTCAATAAATTCAGCATTTAGCCAAACATTACTTTGGCAGCCTTTAATAAGATTTTGCGATACTTTATATTTTTCATCGATTGGCAAAAGTTCCTTGCTCAAGTCAATAAGATATTGGTATCTGTCCATCCAATCGTCGAAAATTGTAAACTCTTCGATTATTTCTTTTTGCAATTCGTCTATTGTCATTATTTTGTATTTACAAATTAGACGCAAAAGTACGAAAACCTTTAAAAAGAATTATGAGAAAAATACGTATAAACAAAAAAGGCACACTTAAAAGTATGCCTTTTTATTAAAAATATCTTTTAGGTTAAGCTAAAATCCAACGAAGTAACAAGAAAAGACCACCTGAAAGTAAAATCGTTACTGGAATTGTTACAACCCAAGCTATAGCAATATTTCGAACAGTTTTCATTCTTAGATTTTTCTTCTTTTTAGCAACCATTGTACCAGCAATACCCGATGTTAAAACATGCGTTGTACTAACAGGTAAACCTAGTAAGGTAGAAATACCAATTGTACTTGCTGCAACAATTTCGGCAGAAGCACCTTGAGCGTAAGATAAATGTGTTTTTCCAATTTTCTCACCAAGTGTTACTACAATTCGTTTCCAGCCAATCATTGTTCCGATACCTAAAGAAAGAGAAATCATAAGAATAACCCACCAAGGTGCATATTCAGTATAACCTTTTAATCCTTTTAGTTCTGACTTGATTGTTTCTTTTGATTCTTTAGATAAAACATCAGGTGTTTCAATTAATGCCTCATACTTTTTTGATGTAGTAAGAATACTTTTTCTTATTAATACAAGTTGTTTGCTTTTTAATGAATCGAATGTTGTTTTTCCTACAATAGTAGATTGAATAGTGTCTAGGTTCTTTTTAATTTGAGCAAAATTGAATTTTGCATCATCATTAAATTTTGTTGTATCAACATTCGAAAGTGCTAATTCAATCTTATTTGTTTGTTCATACATTTTTAAAGGACTATCTGCTCTATTTATAGCAAATTGCAATGGAATAATTCCAATTAGGATAATCATTACCAATCCAACACCCTTTTGACCATCATTAGAACCATGCGAAAAACTCACACTAGTACAAGTTAAAATTAAAATTGCTCTCATATAAAATGGCGGAGGATTATCAGTATCGGGTTCTTTGAAAATAGACTTGTCCTTTACAATTTTATTCAAAAGATATACTAATCCTAAAGCCAATGCAAAACCAATTATTGGTGAAATCATCAGCGACAAACCAACATCTTTTACTTTTGCCCAATTTAGTGCAACATTAGCAGCTTCTGGAAGAAAAGAATATGCTATTCCGACTCCAAAAATAGATCCTATAAGGGTATGTGAACTAGAACAAGGTAATCCTAAATACCAAGTACCTAAATTCCAAAGTATTGCGGTTAATATTAAAGCTAATATCATTGCAATACTATGATAGACATTTTGGTCTATAAGCATATCTAATGGCAACAAATTTACAATTCCCATTGCAACAGCAATTCCACCAACATAAACGCCAATAAAATTCCATAAACCCGACCAAACTACAGCAACGCTTGGTTTTAAAGAATGCGTATAGATTACTGTTGCTACTGCATTAGCAGTATCATGAAATCCATTAATAAACTCAAATGCCATTGCTGCAAACAAGCAAACAATTAGAAAAATGGTAAGTGTTGTGTCTAATCCAAACATATGTATTTACATTTTAAATTAATAATTGCGCAAAAGTAAATATTTAAAAACGAGTCAATGTTAAATTAATGTTAAGTTTGTTAAATTGTCGTTAATTCACAAAAAAGGCCATATTCTTATTTGAATATAGCCTCTTATATTTTTAAAAATCTTTAGTTATTTTATAATCATTGCCTTTGTAGTATCCATATCTTCTTGATTTAAGTAACTATCAAGTTTTAAATAATCTTCGGGATCTTCTTTTTTAGCTTCTTCTTTCTTTTCTTCTTTTTCTACTTTAAATACTTTCCCTTTTTTGCGAACAAATTCATCTGGAACTAATCGAGTTGAGTGATCTTTACAATCGGCAATTGCGCGTGTTTTCATTTCTTTCCAAACAGCATTACACCAAATTTTATTTTCTGGACATTTACCAGGTGGAACATTATCGTAACTAAAAAGTGTACCTAAAGATATTTTACCAAATTCGCTAAAATAAGCATCGTGAACAAACATTGAATATTCGGCAACAACAATAGAATCTAATACGGTAACCTTAACAGCATATACGATTGTTCCATTGGTACGTTCTCCAGCTCTAGGGCTTAAGAACACATCTTCCATATTTATGTGATTATAATAAAGAAGAAAACCTTTACCTTCAGCAACAAATTCTTCGGGATTGGAACGAAGAAGTTTCATAGCTTTTTCCTTTTGCATCCATTCGCAGGCTGCTTTAAAGATTTTATTTTTATTAGCATTTTTAATCGGAATTGTATCAATTACTTTAAAAAAATCTAGATTCCCTGCTATTGCATTAAACCCAAAAATTCCGACTAAAATAGAAATAAAAATAGCTATTTTAAGAACACGAATCATTCCTAATATCTATTGATTCAATTTCATTACATAAGCATCATTGTTAAACTCAACAATTTCGCGTTGTTTTGTTCTTGCATCAGCTTCGCTTGTATATGGTCCCGAATAAACTTTAAATAATTGTTTTGCACCTGGAGTAACATCTGGCATCCAATAATATCCACCTAAAAATCCTTTGTCAACCAATTTCTTAACACCTTTCGAAGCCACTTTTTCGTCTTGAACTGATGAGAAACTAACAATCCAACATGGTCCATTAAGCTTTGTTGCTTTTCCAACAAATGGTTCTGAAGATGAAGATTCTTTTTTTGCAGGTTTTTCTTTTACAACAGGTTCTGGTACAGCTTGTGGTTCTGGTTGAGCAATTGTTTGTGGTTCGGCCACAGATTCTGTTTCTTTTGTAACTTCTGCTTTCGTATCGGTTGCTTCTGCAGCTTGTTCTTCAGCAGCAAGAGAATTAGCTTCTGGTGCAACTGCAGAATCTGAATTAACTAATACAACATTTTCTTTATGTTTTCCTGGTATAAGTTTCTTTAATAAATCAGGCTTTTTAAAATAAATAAAAGCAAAAGCTCCACCTAACAGTAAAAAAGCAATAATTGGAAGAATTAATTTAAAATTCAGCTTTTTACCCCCATTTTGAGCTTTTTCGAGTTTCCTAAGCTCTTTTAATCTAAGCTTTTCTTCTTTTTGCTTTGCTTTATATTCTGCCTCTTTTTTAGCTTTCATTTCTTTAAGCTTGTTCTTTTTTGCTTGAGGAGATAATGGTTTAGCCTTTTCTGAAGATTCAACCGAACCGTCAATTTCGATTAACGACTGTTCTGTAGTAACTTCTGCCTTAGGTGCATTTTCTTCGTTGCTTAGAGGCTGATTATCAATTTTTTCTTCAATCACGGGTTTTAGGTTTTAAATGTTAAAGTATTCTTCCCTTTTACACAAATCAAATATATAAAATTATTTTGTTTGTACTATCATAGCACAATAATCTTTACGAATTTTTACATTCTTTCTGGAACTGTTATTCCCAAAAGCGACATTCCCAATCTTATTACTTTTCCAACTTGAAAAGACAATGCCAATCTCAGAGCTCGTAAATCTTCGTTTTCTTCTTTCAATATTGGAAAATCGTGATAAAACAGGTTAAATTCTTTTACTAATTCGTACACATAATTTGCAATTAATGCTGGGCTATGCGCTTTACCGGCTTCTAAAATAACATCGGGGAATAGGCTTAATTGTTTAATTACCGATTTCTCACTTTCTGGCAAAGCTATTACTACATTCAATTCTTTTCCAACATTTATTCCTTTAGCCTCTGCTTTACGACATAACGATGATATTCGAGCGTGAGTATATTGAATAAATGGTCCAGTATTTCCGGCAAAATCTATCGATTCTTTAGGGTTGAAAGTCATTGTTTTTTTAGGCTCAACTTTTAAAATAAAATATTTCAAAGCTCCTAATGCCAATGTTTCGAATAATGTTCGTGCATCTTTATCGTTCATTCCGTCGAGTTTTCCTAATTCACGAGATATCGTTTCTGATGTTTTAATCATTTCATCTACTAATTCATCGGCATCAACAACTGTTCCTTCGCGAGATTTCATTCTTCCTTCTGGTAATTCAACCATGCCATACGACATGTGATATATTTTATCGGACCAATCGAAACCTAATTTCGAAAGTATTAATTTAAGAACTTGAAAATGATAATTTTGCTCATTACCAACGACATATATCAATTCTTCGAGCGAAGAAAATTCTTCGAATCGATTCATTGCAGTTCCAAGATCTTGAGTCATATAAACAGAAGTACCATCGGGACGAAGCAGTAATTTTTCATCTAAGCCATCGCCAGTTAAATCGCACCATACTGAATTATCGTCTTTTTTATAAAGTACTTTTTTCTCTAAACCTAGCTCAACTGTTTTTTTACCAAGCAAATAGGTTTGCGATTCGTAATACATTTTATCGAAAGAAACACCAAGTTTTTTATAGGTAACATCAAAACCAGCATACACCCAACTATTCATGGTTTTCCATAAATCGATTGTAGCTTTGTCGTCGGCTTCCCATAAACGCAACATCTCGCGAGCTTGTCCCATAATTGGTGCATTTGCTTTTGCCTCGTCTTCGGTAGAACCCGTTTGCTTTAATGCTTCGATTTGTTTTTTATATTCTTGATCGAAAGCCACATAATACTTTCCAACCAAATGATCGCCTTTAAGACCCGAAGATTCTGGTGTTTCGCCATTGCCAAACAATTGCCAAGCAATCATCGATTTGCAAATATGAATACCACGATCGTTAACTAAATTAGCTTTGATAACATTATAGCCATTTGCTTCTAATATTTTAGAAACAGAATATCCCAAGAGGTTATTGCGAATATGACCTAAATGCAACGGTTTATTGGTATTTGGTGAAGAATATTCGACCATTATCGATTTTGAAGAACTATTTGCTTCAACAAAACCATATTTTTGACTTGCAATAATCGTGTTTAGAACAGAATACCAGTACGATTTATCTATTTCGAGATTTAAAAACCCTTTTATAACATTGAAAGCTGAAATTTCTGCAACTTTTTCTTGCAAATAATTACCTATTTCGTTTGCCGTTTGTTCTGGACCTTTTTTCGAAGCTTTTAATAGTGGGAAAATAACAATAGTTAAGTCGCCAACAAATTCCTTTTTTGTTTGTTGTACTTGAATTAATTGAAGTTCAACAGAAGAACTATACAAGTTTTGAATGGCTTCGCAAGTTTTAACTTGCAAAATAGATTCTAGATTCATTTTTTAAAATTTTGAAATGCAAAAATACAAGATTTTAGGCATAAAAATATCACAACACATTCGATTATCGATTTATCTTGATGATATTTAGTTTTGGTTGGATTGTAATTTTGGAAGTAGTTGACCCGCAAGGACTCGAACCTTGAAAGGCAGAATCAAAATCTGCAGTGTTACCATTACACCACGGGTCAATAATTCCCTAAATTGCGGTTGCAAATGTAGGTTGTTTTTTTATTCAAAACAATTCTTATTGCAAAATATTTTTTCAATATTATATTCGATTAAATATGAGATATTTATAAAGTCATAAAAGCAAGTTATCTAAACAAATTTTTCTCAATAGACTTTTAAAACAACCATTACAAAGCTTTTTCAACACAATTCCAAAGCTTTTGGGCCGATAAATCCCAAGAAAAATCTTGACGACGAATGCGTCCGTTTGCAATTAACGATTCGCGCAATGCTGGATTTGATGTTAATTTTTGCATTCCATCTGCAATAGATTGTGGCGAAAATGGATCAACAAAAATAGCTGCATCTTTTGCGACTTCGGGCATCGAAGTACAATTCGAAGTTATAATTGCAGTTTCGCACCACATTGCTTCGAGAAGTGGAATTCCAAAGCCTTCGAATATAGAGACATAGGTCATTGCTTCGGACGATGCGACTAAATCATTTAAATCGGTTGTACTAACTCTTCCAGTAAAAATAACATCTTCGCGAAATTTCATTTGTTCGTATGTTTCACGAATTTCATCGCTCCACCATTTTTTAGCTCCAACTAGTACCAATTTAAAGGAACTTTGATTTTGAGATTTAAAAAGATCAAAAGCTTTAAATAAGTTTATCATATTTTTGCGAGGAGGTGTTGCACCTACAAAGACAAAATATGGATTCCCTTTTGTGAATTGTACTCTAATTTTGTCCTTTTTTTCTTCTGAAATTGGCGACAGATTTTCGTTCGCTCCATTATACACAACGTCGATTTTCGAAGAATCAACGTTGTAATGTTCAACGATATCCGATTTTGAGAATTCTGAAACTGTTGCTAAACGCACCGATTTACGTGCAAATCTTGGGAAAAATATATTGTAATAATTCCGATATGAAAAAGAAAGATGTTTGGGATAATGTATAAAGTTAATATCATGAATTACACTTACGGTTTTAACCTTTGATCGAAGTGAAACAATACCCGTTGGCGATAAAAACAAATCGGCTTTACACTTTTTTATTATCGAAGGAAATAAAAATTCAAATTTAAAAAACCAAATAAGTGGATGATTTTGTTTTGGACCAACAACAATTGGAACTACATTTTTCGAGAATAAAAATTGCTGATATTGATTATTGCTAAACACAAAATAGAATGTATGTTCGGGATGTTGTTGTGTAATTCGTTTAAGTGTTTCATACATAAACCACCCGAGTCCTTCAAGTTTGTCCTCAACAAGGAATTGAGTATTTACAACAATATTCATCTTTTAAAAATATTATTTATTCAATAGCATGTTCGTTCATCGCTTTTTGAAATTTTCTGGCATTCGCCAAATGTTCGTTAAAGCTAATGGCAAAATTATGTTGTCCCGAGAAATCTTCTTTAGCACAGAAAAACATATATTTATGATGTTGAGCATTCAAAACTGCATCGATCGATGAAACTGCTGGTGTACAAATAGGTCCTGGAGGTAAGCCAATATTTACATAGGTATTGTATGGCGAATTTACCAATAAGTGACCTTTACGTACTCTCTTTATGGTAAAATCATTAACAGCATAAACAATTGTTGGATCGGCTTGTAATGGCATACTATCGCGTAATCGATTCAGATAAACACCTGCAATTGTCGGTTTTTCGGGATTATAATTAGTTTCACGATCTACAATCGATGCCAAGGTAATTGCCTGCAAAGGTGTTAATCCTTGCGATTGTGCTTTTGCAATTCGACTTTCTGTCCAAAACTTCAAATATTCCTTATACATTCGGTCAACAAACTCAGCCGTTGAAGTATTCCAATTAAAGAAATAGGTATTTGGAGTAAATAACGAAATTGCCGTATATGTATCAAAGCCATACTTAATTAAAGAATCGTTACTATTTAATACCGATAGTAATAAATCGTTATCTACTTCTAAATTTTCTGAAACGTATTTCGCTAGATCTTCTTTTTTGCGAAAGAACTTTAATGTAAGTTTAACTTGAAGTCGATTTCCTGGGCGAAGTTGTTTAATCAAATCTTTGTTCGACATTCCATTTTCGATACGATATTTACCTGGAAGAATTCGACTTATTTTACATTTTGCACGAAATGCTAATCTAAAAAATGCCAAATCTTTTATAATAAATTGATTTCGTAAAAGGTCTTCAATCATTTTAGGAGAAGAGCCCGTTGGCACATAAAAATAAGCTGATTCAGCGTTGTCTCGTGTAAATACATTTGACCTAAACACTATTCGCCAACTAAAATAACCTACAATTACAAATAAGACTGCAACAACTATTAATGCTGTTCTTGATTTGCTCGATTTAGCTTTTTTGCTCATACATGTATTCGATTTACTGATACAAAGCTACGTGCTTTTTTTTGAAAAAAGAATAGCTTAGTTTCAATGTTGTGTCTAGATTTTTTGTGTAAGTTTGAACCGATATAAAAAATGTATTTGTAAAATCTTCGAAAATGATTAAAAAGCTTTTAGGTTTTGTAGTTTTATCTCTATTACCTTTTTTCTTAAATGCTCAGAATGGAAATAAATCTTTTTTGCTTGTACCCTTTTATCAAAAAATGTACAACAATCAGGAAAGTTCTGATATGGTCAAACAATCGAAATTAAATTATGACGAAGTGTTACGTTATTTTCAAAGAGGTTTAGACTCTTGTATTGTTAGTACTTTGCGCGATTCTATGAAAATTGTAGATATGCTTAATGGCTTTACTCAAAGCGTATCGAGTGACTTAGAATTAATTCATGGTGCGTCGATTTATTCAATGACCGAACGCCCCAATTTGGTTTCGAAAAATAAAAAGAAAAACGGACTTTTTAGCGAATCGAACCTACCCCAGCCGAACAAAAAAGCAGAAAATAAGAATATTCATAATGGCGAAATAACAACAACAAGAGAAGATCTTTCGAACAAATTTATGAGTGTTAAATTCGAAGATATTGCTTTGGTAAATCAAATGACAGTTAAATATGCTGTATCGTACTTGGTTTTTATAACTGAATTCGACATAACTGGCGATTTTTCAAATCCTTATACCGTATCCGACAAATCGTATTTACGAACTGCAAAAGTACATTTTGCGATATTCCGTAGCGACGGAACCTTTGTAAATGGCGATTACGTAACAGTCGATTTTCCAGCAATGGAAAGTATTCCTGCAAAAATATGTGCTAAGTTTTTACCCGAAATTGCTAAAAAAATAGGAAGACGTATTCCTTAATAACAATTAGAAGAAACTGAAATTTAAATATCAAGACTTACAGTTTTTGTATAAATAGAGTTTACAATAGTAACTGATGATTTTATAAAAACATCGTAAATCCATAAATTTAAATTTATAGAACTCCTTAATACAACCGTTTTTAAATTAAAAGAGACTCTTCAAATAACTTCAAACAACCTCTTTTTTAAAAATTCTATTGGGGTTACAATTATTTTGTAATAACTATTTTATTCTGATAGATAATTTCTCCACTGTTTTTAATATATAAAAAGTAACAACCATTTGAAAGATTGTTATTTAATTTTATTGTATTTTCAATTGTTGATATTCGACAAATTTCAACACCTAAAACGTTATACAAAAGAATAATTGAAGAAACAGGAATATTACTAATAGTTAAATCTTTAGCTATTTTAATATTACTTAAATTTATTATACTATTTCCAACCCCAATAACTTTTGAATAGTTGTTTATTGTTTTACTAAATACTGCAACAGTACCATTATTTTGTGTTTCTATAGTTGAATCAACAAGAGATAATTGAACATTTTGTTTTGAATATATTGTATCATCTATTATTAATGAAAAAACATTATCTTTTATCGTTATTGCATTTATTAAAACAATCTTTTTATCTATTTGAAGGTTAAAATCAGTAGGTACTGGTGTCGTTTTTATATATGAATCAATAAAAACATTTATACCTTTTCCTGTTGAAGGAATTTGTCCAGTTAAAAAAGTAGATTTGGGTATATGTTCTCCATAGATTAATGTAAAATTATCGATTTCAACACTCTTTGTTAATGGTTTAAGCGTCTTAAACGAAACGACATAATTACCTTTTGTTAAGCTTAAAACAGTTCCAAATTGTTTAAAAGTCGAAAAAGATGACGTACTTGGAAATTTCAACGTATCATTTTGATTACCAATTTTTACTAACAATTCTATATTATCAATACAACTATGATTTAAAATAAGAGTATACGTTGTATCCTTTGGTACAATAATTCTAAATGTCGCTTCACCATCGGTATAAATTTTTATTGAAGCACCCTTACCATCAGAACTATTTGATGTTTTGGTCACATTACCAATCTTATAATAAACCGAATCACTTTCTATTTTAGCTGGGATTGATATAATAGCAGGCGGTTTTGGTATAGAATTAAATACATTTCTAGAAAAACTATGCAAAAAACCAGATTCAAATGATTTTACATTTCCATTGTCAGTATAATCCATTCTTATCGTATCGGAATATTCAAGTTTAGTAGGGAACGAAAATAAAATTCTTGACTTCGAGATGCTACCATTACACTGAACCAATTTATTATTCACAAAAAATTTAAAATCTTTCAAAGTGCTATTTATATCTATCTTTTTATTACATTGAATCGAAAGAGTAAAACCTGCATTTAAAATAAAAATACTATCTACAAGCAAATCATTTGAGACAAGGATATTATCAACTGTAAAACTAGTTATATTACTAATTTTAGTATTATCAGAAAAAACTATTCCCGAAGCATCATTATAAGAACCACTAATACTACTTTGATTATTTAATCTTTCATTTAATTGCAATGTTATTGTATTATCTTTAATAATAGTTGTAACTATCATTACATTAAAAGTCTTATCTATCAATGTAAAACCAGAATTTGAGACAGCTATTACCGGTTTTGAAAACGTTAAAAGAATTTCTTTACCATTATTGAACATTGTAGAACTTAAAAATTGGGGTAATGAACCTTTAAGTAAATTCAATATTTTTAAACTATCAATATTTTTCAATGGAATATCGTTAATATCGAATATTTGTTTCGATAGAGTCAAATAAATTGAACTGTCATTAATCAAGAAATCGGAACTTACATTTATAATTATTATTGAGTCAATTATTGATGCATTTAAAGTTGAATAAATTCCATTTTTGCCTATTATAACTAAATCTGATGGATTAAGTATAGTCGATTTAATTTTTGAATTGAATACCACTTTTATCTGTTTTGTATTGACAGAATCTGTTGCTGCATAGACAATCTTAGGTAATTCAATTGGTTCAAACACAAAATGTAGAGCTGAATATTTAGGAAGTAAATAAGTGCACTTATTAAACGGCAATGTTGATTTTATAGAATCTCTTTGAATGATTGAAACTGATGCACTATCAAAACCACACACATACGCTGCCTTATAGAAATTACCATCAAAGTCAAAACGTAAAGTATTGTTTGTTGCGATTTTATTGATTGCAATAACATGTAATCTTTTTTGTGAATCAAAAGACGCAAATGTTGATAAAGTATCATTTGAACTATTTAAAGTTTCAATAGAATTATTTCCAAACATTGAAAACTTTCCATCATAATTTGTATATAAATTAAATGCAGCTGATGAATAATTCAACAACATTGTAGTGTTTTGAGCATACCATTTGCTTGCATAAAACAAATCTTCCTTACCAAAAACACCTAATGCATCAGCTAAAGCCAAGCCACCAGAAAAATGATTTTCAGTCCCAAATCTATATTCAGTAATTCCGATTTTAGTTCCTGGAAAATATTTATTTACTGTTTCTCTAATTCTATTTAAAAGATTAATAGGCTTCCCTAAACTATTAGTAATGTAACTTTGCTCAGTATACGTTGAATCCCAAAATGAACGTGGAGCTTGCAATCGTGCTTTAATAGCAGTTTGTGATAAAGGTTCAGTTCCCCCAGAGGTATTTACAATTCTAATTCCATCATCACCAACAGCTTCTGGATACCAATGAATATTCACAACATCGATAAGTCTTCGATTAAAATAATTTGAATAGTATTTCATTGAGTCTAAATACAATGATAAAAACCATTCTTTAAAATATGGATCACCAGGATTTGAACATACTGGAAACCACACATTATCATCTATTCCGTTAAAATCCTTACAACCTGCCCATCCAGACATTGATGGTCCAAAAATTAATGCTGATGAATCTATGCTTTTTATAGCTCTAGCCGTTGTAATTGTTTTATTTATAAGTTCATTTATTTTTGTATTCGATCTGTGTAAATAAGGATGGGTTTTTTTCCACAAATCAGGTTCGTTATCAAGTCCATATGCATTAATTCCTCCATTTGAAGCAATTCCATATTTGGATTTTAAAAAATTAACATATTCATCGGTATATACAAAATTATCATTTAAATCAGGAATAAGACTTAAAGTTGAACCTTTAAAAGGTATAATTGTATTCCAAAATGCACTTGGTGCATATGTTGCTGTTCCACTCTGAAATGCGACATATCCAGCCATTGGAATAGTTGTTAGAAAAAACTGTCCATTATCTCTAGCCTTTTCAAAAAAATATGTAGTTGCAGCACCTGGAACATTATTCGAATCAGATGGAATATTACTCAATAAATAGCTATCTGTTACATTTCCATAATCACTTCCAGAATTAGAGTTTCCATTTTCCCAATTGTAACCAGTCCATCGATTTCCTCCTTGGCGAATAGATTTTATACATCCATCATTTATCGAAGCATTTGTGCCGTATATATATGGACTAATTGCATGTGTTTGAGAATTAGTTTTAACTAAAACACTAGAATTTTGAGCATGTAATTTAAATACAATACAAGCAAACAAAAACGGAAAAGCAATATATTTTTTCATATAATTAATAATAATTTATACTATTCAAGACAATTATAAAATTCAAAATGAATTCACAAAAGTAAGACAAAAAGCTTGAATAATGCCCTATATAACATTTCAATTTAAAACATCTATAAATAGAAATACGTATTGCTCCGCAAAAAAAAACGTATACATGTTGTTTTTCTAAAAAAAAGTATATTACTTTGCTTTAAAGTTTAAAAAAATAAATGTTTAACTAAATTTTAAATACCTATGAAAAAAGTTCTACTTACAGTTGCAGCCGCATTAGCTTCTATGGCTATGTTCGGTCAAGGTGCAGATGCTGCTTTTTACACAGCATGGTCTGCTAAACACAACGCAAACAATCAATTCAAACTTGCAGTTCTTGACTTTAGCGATTCAGCTATGGTAAAAGAATGGAGAACAGCTAGAAAAGAATTTGAAACATCTGCTGAAAACTCGCATGATGTTTCTTATGATGCTACTGAAAAAGCATTAAAAATTGCTTACAAATATCTTGGAACTGCAGCTAACGATAACTATAGTGGAACCGTAACATTTGGTTACCTTTACACAAAGAAAAACGATTCAACTTCAGCAGGATGTACTACAGCATTCAATCCATTTTTAGAAAAAGATTCTATCGTATCTGATTTTATTAATATGACTGATTCTGCAAATCGTTCAATTCGCGTTACATATAAAGTAAAAAATCTTGCTGATTCTGCATCTATGAGAATTGACATTTATGATGTTAATGGAAGAAAAACAAACAACGGTAATTCTGCAGTAAAGAAACAAATCAAACAAGCTTCAACTTACCAAACTTTAGTATATAACTGGTGCTATGATAGTGGTTCAGATTTAGGAAATAAAAGTGGATGGAACGAAGATGCAATAGGTTTTGCTGATGGTTATTCAGGTAACTGGTGGGGAATCAACACAGGTCACTGGAATACTGGAACTACAGGTCTTCCTAAAGTTACTGCTGATCCTTACAAAGTAAACTTAGACACTGCATTCATGCTTCCTAAATTCTTAGTTCAATTTAATAGTGGTGGTAAAGGCGATGCTTGGGTT